>Ga0137366_10000034_pt1 | contig 66270 bp, 57 predicted proteins | sample SagtaG_8_FD_104938 | JGI IMG/M metagenome (GOLD analysis project Ga0137366, IMG submission 104938) | Vadose zone soil microbial communities from Sagehorn Ranch, Mendocino, California, USA - Sage1_L_60_16 metaG | ecosystem: Environmental > Terrestrial > Soil > Vadose zone | place: USA...
AACTTCGTCGCGGTGCGACTGAAGGAGGTCCGCCAGCGGTATGGGCCCGACAGCCTTGCCTTTCTGAACTCTCCACGCTGCTCGAACGAGGAATCCTATCTTCTCCAGAAACTGGCCCGGGCCGTGGTTGGCACTAACAACGTCGGTCATGGAACCGGCGTATACAGCAACAACTCGGTGGATGTCCTGCTCGATATGATTGGCGTTTCCGCCAGCACCAACTCCATTTCCGAACTTGCGGACAGCGAAGTCATCGTAGTGGACGGTGTGGACCTGGCTCGACGGCTGCCCACCTTGGGCGGAGCTGTGCTTCGGGCGAAGCTGCGTGGCTCGAAGCTCATCGTGATCGGAACGCGCCGTCACCGCCTAGCGGAAAGTGCGGATGTGTTCCTGCAAACCAGGCCGGGCACCGAAACTCTGCTTTATGGCGCGATGGCCAAAATCATTATCGACCGCGGGCTGATGGATTCCACCTTCATTAAGGACCGTTGCCACGACTATGACGATTTCGCCCGTGGAGTGCGGCAGTACGATCTTTTGGCCGCCGCCGCTGCCGCAGGAGTTCCGCCGGAACAAGTAGAGTCGGCCTCCCTGGCAATCGGTGGCGCGAAGTCGGCTGCAATTCTCTACTCTACCGGGATTGAATCGCGCAGCCAAAAGCATATCCGCGCCATCGTGGACCTGGTCTTGCTCACCGGGAACCTGGGCAAGCCGGGCGCTGGCATCTTCGCGCTGAGTGAGCAGAACAACCTGCAAGGTGTATGCGACATGGGCATGCTCCCGGACCGCCTGCCGGGATACCAGCCTTTGGGCGATTCCCCCGGCCGCGCGCTGTGCGAAGAGAAGTGGGGTTGCAAGATTCCAACCAGCCCCGGTCTTAGCGCCGACTCCATATTGAACGGAGGAGGCAGCGTCAAGGCCTTGTGGCTTTGCCGCTACGATCCGGTCAGCACAGCCGCGATCGCCGACGCTGCCAGTTCGATTGGGAAATGTGAGTTCGTTATCGCGCAGCACTTATTCATGACCGAAACCGCCCGCCATGCGGACGTGGTCCTGCCCACGACCGCGTTTGGCGAAGAGCAGGTATCGTTCACGAATACCGAGCGGCGGATCCAGTTGGCACAGAAAGTGGTTGAGCCAGAGGCGTGCCTGACCCCCGCCTGGCAACAAATCATGCAGATCGCCCGGCTCATGGGGGCGGGGTGGAATTACCAATCCGCGACTGAGGTCATGGATGAGATTGGCGCGGTAGTCCCGTTCTACAGCGGCGCCAACTACCAGAATCTGGCACGCGAGTACGGCCGCCAGTGGCCGTGCACCAAGGAAAACCTTCTGGGCACGCCTTACCTATTTGCCCACCCGAACGGATCGCCCCGGTTCAAGTTCGTGGCATTGTCCGAGCCCCAACTTGAGCTTGCGGTCTCGCAAGAATTTCCTTTTACGCTTGTCTTTGGCCACTCGCTTTACTACTGGAACCAGAATGTGCTCATCCGCCACAGCGAAACCCTTCAACGCGAGTACCGAGTCATGCTGCTCGACTATCCGCAAGGTTTCGTGGAAATCAATACCGACGACGCCAGGAAACTCGGCATCCGCGATGGAGAAAGAATCCGGCTACGCGCTGCGACCGCATCGGCTGCCTCCACGGCCAGGGTTACCCCCGAAGTGCGAAGCGGCACCATTTATGTCCCTTATTTTGTCCGGGACGTGGAGGATCAAATTCTGGGCGCGGGAGCAGAAGGAAACGTTCAGGTCCGCGTGGAGAAGGAGGCTGCATGAAAGCGCGCATCCTCAATCGCGGGGACGTACTCAAGATCGTGGACCTGCTGCAAGGGCAGGGGTATGAGGTGCTCGCCCCGTTCCGCGGCCGCGCGGATGACATCGGGTTCGAGACCGTGACACCGCAGAATCAAGACCAAATTGAGTTGCATTTGCCGAATCCCTACTACCCGCCGAAGCGATTTGTGTTTCCTCCCATCGAGCACCTGCTAAAGGTACATCGCAAAAATGGGGACGTGCGGATCGAGGCGAGTTATGAAGATCGCAAGCGGGCGATTTTTGGCATCCGGTCGTGCGACGTCGCGGGGATTTACCACCTGGACCGCTTTTATCTCGGACGCGACCATCGCGACATCTACTACGAGAAACGACGGGCAAATCTTTTCCTGGTGAATCTGGTGTGCACAGATACCGATCGCGATCTGGGGGACGACTGTTTCTGCGTGTGCGCCGACACCGGACCAGCGGCACGCGACCACTTTGATCTTCAACTGATGGACCTGGGCGATGAATTCATGGCAGTAGCCGGCACTGCGGCGGGCGAGGCCTTATTTGCGGAGCCGATTTTCAGGAAAGGCACGGAGGCCCATGTGGCCAGGCGCCACGCCATTCTGGATGACGTACGCAAGCGGTTTAAGCAGACGACGAGCTGGTTTTCAGCGACCGTCCGCTACATCTCGCAGGGAGAGGTGCTGGAGAAGACCTGGGAAGAGATCGGCAAGCGCTGCCTGGAATGTGGCGGCTGCACTTACGTTTGCCCTGCCTGCACCTGTTTTACCGTCAGCGACCGGCAGGTAGGGCCAGACGAAATCGAGCGCGTTCGAGTCTGGGATTCCTGCGCGCTGGATGGATTCACCCGCATGGCAGGTGGCTTCAATCCTCGCCGTGCGGTGCACGACCGGCGCAACCGGCGCTTCTTCCGCAAGCTAGCGCATTATTTCATTCAGCGGGAGCTGTCCATGGCATGCGTGGGCTGCGGACGCTGTGTTCAGGTTTGCCACGGTGACATTGGAATGCCGAGCGTGGTGGAGATGATTCGCCGCGCCTCGGCGGAGATGGAGAAAGATGCACCCGTCAGCCACTGAGAACGTCTATTTGCCGAAGACGGCCGTCCTCGACCGGATCGTGTGCGAGATCCCCGAGGTGAAGACGTTTTATTGGCATTTCGAGGATCAAGCCGAGCAGCAGGCGTTCAAACGCTTTCGTCCGGGCCAGTTCGCGGAAGTGTCGTTGTTCGGCGCCGGCGAGTTTCCCACCTCGCTTCCTCCCAGCCCGACGGAACAAGAAACTTTCTTCACCGTTCGCCAGGTCGGTAGTTGTACCTCCGCGTTACACCATCTCGCGCCAGGGCAGAAATTTGCCGTGCGCGGTCCATACGGAAACGGCTTTCCTATGGAGGAGTATTACGGCAAGAACCTGGTGTTCGTCGCCGGTGGCATTGGCCTGATTCCTCTGCGTTCGTGCATCGTGTACGCGATCAATCACCGCGACAAATATCAGCGCATCCAGATTTTTCACGGCGCCAAGACGCCGCAGGAACTGATGTACGTCTCCAACTTGCAGGAGTGGTCGCGGGCGCCGGGAATCGAGTGCCACCTGACAGTCGACCGCGGCAACAAGGGTTGGTCCGGCAACGTAGGTGTCGTGGGCAGTCTGTTCAAGCAGCCCGGGGTTCAGGTCCCGGTGGAGAATACCGTGGCCTTTGTTTGTGGTCCTCCTATCATGTTTCGCTTCGTGATCAAGGATCTATTGGGCATGGGCTTCGAAGAAGAGAATATTGTCTCCACGCTCGAGCGCTATATGAAATGCGGCGTCGGCAAGTGCGGGCATTGTTGCATTGGCATGGCCTATGTCTGTGTGGACGGCCCGGTGTTCACCTATCAACAAATCAAGAAGCTGGGGGAGGACATCTGATGACCTCGATCGCCGGTTTCTTCGACATGAAACGCGCGGGCCGGGTATGTTTCATGGGGCTTGGCAATCCGGACTACGGCGATGACGGCTTTGGCGTGCGCCTTGCGGAAGAGCTGTTAAAGGCTGGCGTACGGGATGTCATCGTTGCCGGGACGACGCCGGAGCGGCATCTTGCTGCCATTGCGGAAGGGGATTTCGACGATCTGGTGTTTCTCGACGCGGTTGAATGCGGCGCGGAAGCCGGCTCAGTCGTCGTGGCGGACAGCCGTGAGATCGAAGCGCGCTTTCCGCAAATCTCCACTCACAAGATCTCGGTCGCGGTGCTGGCAGAGGTGATCGAATCGAACGGTAAGACTCGAGTGTGGCTGCTTGGCGTACAGCCGCAATCGCTTCAATCAGGCCAGTGGCTCAGCCCGGCGGTTCAGAGGACGATAAAGCTTCTTAAGCAGTTGCTGCTTCAGGGAGGGCCGCAGCCAGCGAGGGATAGCGCCAAGCTGGCGCCGAACGCGGGAGCGCGCACATGCTGACACCGGAGCAGGCTGTTCTCGCTTCGATCCTGATCTGCCTGGGTGGAGCGGTATTGGTGCTTGCCTTTTCACGCAACAAGTTAGTCGCGGGCTGGTTCGCATTTCTGGTGGCGGCAACCACCGGCGTGCTGATCGTCTCGGCGGTTGTGAAAGTCCTGCTTTCGGGACCCTCGCCCCACGCCGCCGAATTCTGGGCCATGCCGGGAATCGGGTTCGCCCTGCGAATCTATGTGGACGGTCTCACCGCAACTTTCCTTTTATTGGCCGTCGTCATCGCGGTCCCGGCTTCGTTCTACTCCATCCTTTATATGCGGCACTATCGGGAATACGGGGTGGGGCGATATTACCCATATTTCTTGCTCTTCCTGGCGGCCATGTACGGGCTGCTCAGCACCACGGACATGATGTGGTTCTTCTTCATCTTCTGGCAGCTGATGACGTTGCCGGGATACGCTTTGATCCGCTACGAAAATAAGAAGCGGGAGAATGTCCGGGCCGCAAACAAGTACCTCATCATGATGCAGCTTGCCTGCGCCGCCACCATGGTGGGCGCGGAGCTGCTCGCTGTGACCGGAGCTGCCGCACAGGGCAGCGCGCATCTGAAATATGACTTTGATACGGTCAGCGCGAACCTCCCCATTCTTCTGAGTACGCACCCGCTGGCGACAACGTTAGCGTTTGGATTGTTCCTGGTGGGCTTCGGCGTGAAGATGGGCATGTGGCCTTTCGGCCAGGTCTGGCTCCCGGACGCGCATCCGGCTGCGCCTTCGCCGGTGAGCGCGATGCTGTCCGGCGTGATGATCAAGACTGGCGTTTACGGCTTGTTGCGTTATTTCCTGTGGCTGGTTCCGATGAGCGCCATGCGGGACTATCCCCTGGCCCGATGGGGAATGGTTATCGCTGTCCTGGGAACAATCACGCTATTTACCGGCACCATGCAGGCGCTCAAGCAGGAGCAGTCGAAACGCCTGCTGGCCTTCCACAGTATTGGACAGATCGGCTACATCTTGCTGGGTATCGGAGCCTGCCTGGCGTTGCTCTCAGCCGGTCCGGGCGCGGCTGCGCTTGCGGCGATCGCATTCTTCGGGGCCCTGCTGCATGTGCTGAATCACGGAATCTTCAAGGGCCTGCTCTTCCTCGATGCCGGGTCTATGCTCCACGCCACCGGCACTCAGGACCTGAACCAGATGGGCGGCCTGATGCGATTCATGCCGTTGACCGCGATCACCACACTGATCGCGTCGTTCTCCATCTCCGGCGTGCCCTTGTTCAACGGCTTCGTGAGCAAGTGGAGCATTTATGTCGCAACCATCCAGGGCAGCGCCTCGGCCCGGTATCTGGTGATTTGTGCCGTGGTCGCTATTTTGACCAGCGTGCTAACTCTGGCTTCGTTCGTCAAGTTCTTCGGTGTCAGTTTCCTTTCCCGGACCAGTGCCCTGGTGAACGCGCAGGCCTCCGTGACACGATTGGAAGTTCCTTGGATGATGCAGGCTCCACAAATCATCCTCGCGGGGCTGTGCATTTTGCTGGGCATTGTGCCGGCGCTTGGGTTCGGCGTGATCCAGCATGCGTTGGAAACCAGCCGGCAAGGCTTTGGCGCAGCGCTGGCCGACGCCACTGCTCTTAAAACCGGGCCGGTCAGTGGCCTTGTAACCAGTAACGCAGCGGCGGTCTTTATGCCGGTCGCGCTGGCGTTCCTATTGGGAATGCTCTTTGCGGCGGTTTACGGAATATCGAAACTGGGAAGCGCGCCACGCCGCGTGGCGGCGCCGTGGTTGTGCGGATACGCTCGCGAAGCGGAGTGCAATCGCTATGTGGCCCACAACTTCTATGGCGAGATCAAGCGCTATTTCGGATGGCTGGGTGGAACACCGCATCTGCCGGGCAGCAGCGTGAGGAGGGTCAAATGATCGCGCATGAGCGCCTCGAGCAGCTGCGACAGAAATTTGGCGCCGCCATCCAACACACGGATTTCCCGGCCGACAATCGGTTGTTTGTCCATGTCGAGCCGGCAGCTGTCAAGAACATCTGCCAATACATTTTCCGGGACATGGACGCCCGTTACGTGATTAGCATTGGCGCTGACGACCGGCCGTATTCCGGCAAGTTTCTGGTCGCCCACAATTTCGCCTTCGACCACGATCATCTGCTGTGCAGCGTGTTGGTCGAATTGCCAGCTGACAATCCCAGTATTGAGAGTATTTCCGAAGTCGTGCCCGCGGCGAGTTGGGCGGAGCGGGAAATGAGGGACCTGGTTGGCATCAAGCCCGTCGGACATAAATACCTCAAGCGGCTTGTGCTCCCGGACGGCTGGCCGGAGGACGTGCACCCGTTGCGTAAGGACTCGCGTTGGGATGAAGTGCCCACCGGGTTCAGTGACGACCGGGAACTTACCTTCGACGATCCGCCGGAGGGCTGCATGGTGGTGCCCTTCGGGCCTTTCCATCCGACTCTGGACGAACCGGCGCACTTCCGCCTTTATGTGGAAGGAGAGATGGTGCGCGGATGCGAGTACCGCGGCTTCATGGCCCATCGCGGCATCGAAAAACTGGCGGAATCGGTGATGAGCTACAACGATATCCCCATGTTGGCTGAGCGTATCTGCGGCATCTGCGGTTGCGTGCACAGTGTCGCCTATACGCAGGCAGTCGAATCCGCCGCGGCCCTCACCCCACCGCCGCGCGCCGAGTACATCCGCACCATCATGCTGGAGATCGAGCGTCTGCACAGCCATCTGCTTTGGACTGGCCTCGCTTGCCATATTTTGGGATTCGATACTCTTTTCATGCAGAGCTTCCGCATTCGCGAGCCGATCATGTGGATCGCGGAAAAAATCACCGGCAACCGCAAGACCTACGCGTTATGTCAGATTGGCGGCGTGCGCTGGGACTTTACTCCCGAATTGAAGATCGAGTTGCGCCAGACCCTCGATAAGCTCGAGGCGGAATGGCGTCCCATCGTGGCCGCAGTCAGCGGCGACAAGAACATCCAGAAACGTACACGCGGTGTGGGTGTGGCTGACAAGAAGCTGGTGAAAAACGCAGGCTTGGTCGGCCCGGTAGCGCGGGCCGCAGGCGTGGATATGGATTGCCGCCGCGATCATCCTTACGCCGCCTATGACCGCGTGGAGTTCAACGTGATCACCCAGAACGATGGCGACGTGTGGTCGCGGGTGCTGGTGCGGGTACAGGAAGTGTTCGAATCGATACGAATCATCCGCCAATGTCTCGACAAGATGCCGGACGGGCCTTTGCAACTGGAGATCAAGGACGAACTGCCCATCGGCCGGATCGGGCTGTCATCCATTGAAGCCCCGCGGGGAGAGAGCCACCACTTCGTCATTACGGGAGAGAACAACCGCCCCCGCCGCTGGCGAGTTCGAGCCCCCACCTATCAGAACTTGCAGGGTGTGCCCATGATGATCAAAGACCAGCAGATTGCCGACATGACGATTTCGCTGGGCAGCATTGACCCATGCTTTTCCTGCACCGACCGCATGGAAACGATTGACCTGCGCTCGGGCGCGATACGGGTGTGGTCGCAACAGGAGTTGTTGAAACTCACGCAAAGGCAGAAGGCGTAACACATGAATCGCGCAATGACTTGGACGATCCTGGGAAGCTTGCTGAACGTAGCGGCAGTGCTGCTGCTGGCGCCGCTCTTCCAGGGCGTACTGCGCAAAATCACGGCGCGCATCCAGTCCCGCCAGGGACCGCCGGTCTGGCAGCCCTATTTCGATCTGCTGAAATTGCTCGGCAAGGAAGACATCGAATCGGGCGAAACACCAACCATGCAGCGCTTCGCGGCCTATCTTTCGCTGGCGACGGTGCTGGCGATCGCCTGCCTTGTTCCGATGGGATTCGCCGTTCCGTTGAATGGAATGGGAGACGTCGTGCTACTGATTTATCTGTTGACCCTGTCCGGCATCTGCACCCTGCTGGCTGGCATCGCTGCCGGTTCCACCTACTCGTTGCTGGGGATCAGCCGCGAAATGATGAGCATGATTTCACTGGAGCCTTTGCTGGTTGTCACCCTCGTCACCGGCGCTCTGCATGCGCACTCGCTGCGTCTTGAATCCGTACTGAATGGCTCGCCGTATGCGGGTAGCGGCGTCCCGTGGTCAGGGCTGATCCTGTTGGCGGTCATGCTGCTGGCATTCCAGGCATTCGTGCAACGTGTTCCCTTCGATATTTCGGAGGCTGAAACTGAATTGATGGAAGGCCCACTGGTGGAATATTCCGGCCCCAAGCTGGCCTTGTTCAAGTACTCCCACATGGTGAAACTCATCATTCACAGCGCGCTATTCGCAGCGCTCTTCACGCCGTGGGGATCGCATCTGGTTTTTCCCATTGGCTGGCTGCTGTTCTGGATCAAAGTATTCGGATTGGTCGTGCTGGTGACACTAGTGGCCGCGACCCATGCGCGCTACCGCATTGATCAGGCCATTCGTTACTTTGCGGGCCTATTAGTGGTGGCGTCCGCAGGACTCGTGCTGGCAAGTTATGGCTACTGAGAAGGCAGATCTATGTCGGTGTTAAGCAAACTCGAGGAAACGTTGGCTTGCTTGAAAGCAGGCCGCGTAACCCTGCCGTATCCGGCGAACCCAGATCCGGTGCCGGCGAAGTTTCGCGGACGGCCCATCTTCGATGCCGCGAAATGCATCGGCTGTGGAGGCTGCGCCAACAACTGTCCCGCCCGCGAAATCCTGGTATTCGACGTCTGCCAGGAAGTGCGCATCCTGAAGTACCTGGGCCGCCGCTGCACCTACTGCGGGCGCTGCGCCGAGGTCTGCCCGGAAAAAGCCATCACCATGAGTCACGAGTTCGAGAACGGCACCAACACGATTGGCGACCTGGGGCAGCAATTGGATTTATTCATGAGCACCTGCCAGCGATGCGGGCGCTGCTTCAAACCCGCATCGGTGCTGGAGGAATTGAAGATGAAAGGTTATCGCTCCGATGACCTCAAAGACGAGCGTTGGATTTACCACTCCAAGGCTTACCTAGATGATGCAGTGGCGGATGACATCAAGATCGAGATGGAGTGATGTTCATGCTTAAAGACTTGTGCCAAAAAATGTTCGGCCGGTCGTTGTGGGTCTACCACGCCAACAGCGGAGGCTGCAACGGCTGCGACATCGAAGTACTCAACGTCCTGACGCCCTACTATGATGTTGAGCGCTTCGGCATCAAGCTGGTCGGTTCACCTCGCCATGCCGACGTGATGCTCTGCCAGGGCCCGGCCATGCGCTCCACCGCGGCGGCACTGAAGCGCGCTTACGACGCGATGCCGTCGCCGAAACTTGTGTTTGCCATCGGGTCCTGCGCCTGTGGAGGCGGAATCTGGTTTGATTCCTATTCCGTCCTGGGGCCAGTGGAAAAGATCGTTCCTGTGGCCTACTACATTCCTGGCTGCCCCCCGCGTCCCGAAGCGATTGTCTATGGTGTGGCCGTCGCGCTTGGCCTGGTTGACAAGAAGACATCGCCAGTCGAGTTCAAGCAATTGGAATTTCCCATCCCGCGCTACCATCCCGGCGATCTGCGCCCTGATGACGGGCTGGTGGTCTATACGCGCGCGGAGAAGATATAAAGCTGAGCATCACTACGCAAGATCGGATTCAACAAAAATCGAGGGTCTGGGGAGGTGCATGATGTTGGTAAGAGACGTCATGAGTGTGAAGCCAAGTTACTGCACATTGCATTGGACAGTTGAAGCCGTAGCCGCCTTGATGGACCACGCAGGCACCGGCATTGTGCCGGTGGTAGAAGAACTTCTTCATCGTAAGCTGGTGGGGGTTGTAACCGACCGGGACCTTTGCCTGAGAGTGGTGGCCCCGGGAAAGTATCCGGCGCACATCTGGGTCAGTGATTGCATGACCGCAAATCCGACTGTATGTCATCCCGACGACCCGGTTGAAATCGCGTTGCAACTCATGGCGGACAAACGCGTTCGGCGGCTTCCGGTGACCGATGAGAACTTGTCGCTTCAGGGAATGCTTTCGGTCAGTGATTTTGTTCGTTGTGACTGGCTGGATACGGCAACCATCTACCACGTTCTGAAAGAGATATCCCACCGCAGCCGGGTCCCAACCCGGGTTTCAACAGCAGCGTAGCGGGCGAAGGATGCTGGCGACCTGGGTTACGCAGCGCGGTCGCCAGCGTATTGCAGGTCGGGTCAAAACGGGGCCCCGGCCGGCATTTTGAGATTTTATTCCCAGTCATGCCTCGGCGTATTCGATACGATTCCGGCCCTTGTGCTTGGCGGAGTAAAGTGCGCGGTCCGCTTCGGCTAACAGGTCGGGGAAAGCCGGAGCCGTGGTACCGCGGAAGCCAGCTACTCCTATGCTGGTGGTGACGGAGAACGTGTGGCCTTTCACGGTGAATTGCTGCTGCTCCATCTGTTTGCGGATCCTCTCGAGAGCGATCTGGCTCTCCTCGCGCTCCACGTGGGTGAGGATGATGAGGAACTCTTCTCCACCGTGGCGGCCGCAGATGTTGGATTGGCGGGTGTTGCGTTTCAGAATTTCAGCAAAGGCTTTCAGGACGGCGTCGCCGCTGTCGTGCCCATAGGTGTCGTTCACTTTTTTGAAGTGGTCCAGATCTGCGAGGGCAACCCAGATGCCAAAATCGTGGCGCGCGGCGGCACTTAGCTGGCCCGTGATCCAAAAGTCGATGGCACGCCGGTTGGGGAGGGCAGTGAGGGGATCGGTCAGCGCCAATTCCTCCAACTGGATATTCTTAGCCTGGACCTGGCGGTAAAGTTCCACTACGCGCAGTGCTACCCGGACCCTGGCCCGCAGTTCTCCCTGATGGAAGGGCTTAGTCAGGTAATCGTCCGCGCCGGCCGCCAATCCTTCGACTACCTGATCCTTCTCAGTGTTGCTGGTCAGCAGGATGATGTGCGGGTGATGCTGCGGGAAATCCTGGCGGATTCGCCTGCACAATTCGATGCCGCTGATGTCGGGCATGGTCCAGTCGGTGATGACCAGAGCCGGCAAGTGTTTGGCGAACAGTTCCAAGGCTTCGCGGCCATTTTTGGCGAAGAGAACCTGGTGATGATCACAGGAAAGACTCTGCTCCACCAGCTTGCGATAGATGGGGGAGTCATCGGCGGCGAGAATTTTCAGCTCCGCGGAAACATCCATGTGCTGTCTCTAGTTCAGGCAAAGTATATGGGACGGAAGCCGCGACTGTCGCCTGTTTTCGGAATCAGCATTACCTTTTTGCGGCCTCCCGAAACAGATGGAGATTGCTGCGAAGGATGATCCCGGGGTTCAGGTAGCACGTCGGCGGGATCGGAGTGCCGTTGGTGAGGTGATCGATCAGTAGACGGACGGCGGTTTGCCCTTGCCGGTACGGATCCTGATAAATGGAGGCGGCGATCGTACCGTGTTCCAGGTGCGGGACCATTTGGCGAAACAGGTCAGTCGTAATCAGGCGAATTTTGCCGGCGCGCTTTCGCTCCTGAACGGCGCGGACGACCGGCATACAGTTGACCGTACTTACATAGATGCCTAGCAGTTTGGGCCTTTCGTCGATAAGTACGCGGGTCTTGCGGTAACTTTCTTCCTCGGATTCGTGGGCTTCCAGGATGGCGACGACCCTCCCTCCCGTGGCTTCGAAAGCCTGGCGGAAACCGGCGGCTTTGGCGCGATGCTCCTCGGTACTAAGCATTCCGGTCACGACTGCGGCCTGGGATTCTGGAGGCAGAAACTTTTCTGCCAACTCGGCGGCGAGTTTGCCGCTTAGGGCAGGATCGACGCTTACTACGCTGGAACGGTGACTGTGGGGCGCGTCGGTCGTGGTGCAGATAACGCGGATGCCTTCTTTCTCGGCTTGGTTGATCAAGGGGGCCACGACTTTGGGGTCGCCGGGCGTGATGATCAGGGCGGTCACTCCTGCCTCTAGAAGTTCGCTGATCTTCTCACTCTCGTTTTCGCCGAGGCTTGGGGTTGGGCGATGCATCAGATCGATGCCCAGGCTGCTGGCCCTTTTAGCTTCGTCCTGTATACCGGCGCGCATCTGGTCGTAGAAAAAATGAATTTCCTCGGGGATGCAAATGCCGATTCGGATATGGGCGCGGCCCATGGAAAGGGCGCGTGCGGCGGGATGCGGTGTATAGGCGATCTGCTTGGCGATCGCCAATATCTTCTTGCGAGTGGATTCACGAATTCCAACGCGTCCGTGGAGGGCGCGGTCCACCGTGCCGATCGAGACTCCGGCCAGTTCGGCGATTTTTTGGATTCCGGCTCGCTTCATGGTCTGAGAGACGTGCCTCAGGGGCTGAGTTCCGGACCTATGTTCTAGGCCCGGTCGCAGGTCAGGGAGTCCTGAGCCGCCACAAGGCCCTCACCATTGACCCACTACTGAGAAGCTTGCTGCGCGATTTTGATGACAGCATCGAATGCTGGTTTGGGCTTGCCTTCACGGTCAAACAGCAGCGGATAATTCTTTCTTCCGCGTACTGGCCAGTTGTTTTTCCAGGAATCGCCGTCGGTAAGATTCCAGAAGGTCACACGGGTGACGACGTTCCGGTGCTTTAGGAATACACCGAACAAGCCCGCGTAGCGGTCGGCCAAAGCCTGCTGGACTGAATCCGGCAGTCCGTCAGCATAGGGATTCAGTTGCGGCTGGGCTGCGGCGGTTTGACTCACTTCTGCGCTTCCGTTTCTCACGGCCGCAGGGAGGACGTCGATGTCCAACTCGGTGACCATCACCTTAACTCCGAGTGCGGCGAAGCCGGTAATCGTCGCGTCAAGCTGGTCCAGCGTTGGCCATTGCAGATTGTCGTGTTCCTGGGAGCCAATCCCAGTTACGGATACTTTCGCGGCTTGAAGTTTCTTGATGAGAGCGATGGCGCCGTTGCGTTTGGGTTCGTTTTCCAGCGAATAGTCGTTGTAGTAAAGCTCCGCTTTAGGATCGGCCTTGTGCGCGGCTTTAAAGGCTTCCACTAAGTAGTCCGGGCCGATGATCTTGTACCACAGCGACTGGCGTAGCGTTCCATCTTCATTCAGTGCTTCGTTGACCACATCCCATCCCTTAATACGGCCCTTGTAGCGGCCGACAACGGTGCTGATGTGGTCGCGCATCCGCTTGAGCAGCTCTTTCCGGGACACGAATGTTCCGTCTTCGTGTTCAAAAACCCATTTGGGAGTCTGAGCATGCCAGACGAGGTTGTGGCCGATGATGAACATTTGGTTCTTCTCGCCGAAATCCACGTAAGCATCCGAGGCCTTGAACTCATAAGTGTTTGGCTGGGGATGTACCAGCTCCCACTTCAAAATATTTTCCGGAGAGATGCTGTTGAATTGAGCTTTGACGATTGGATCGCCGATTGGGTCTTTCTCGAATATCTGAGCAGTGTTCATAGCTACACCGATCAGGAAATGATTCTTGTAGGCATCTTTAAGTGTGGGCTGTTGTGCCTTGGCTGCCAGCGCACTTAGTCCCAGCACCGCGACCACTAGAAGTACTCTTGATGGCATCTGCATTTCTTGTTCCTATGAAGTTGCGTATTGCTTACGGCGCTCGGTCAAATCGTCTTGAATTTTTACGTTCAGCGCCTTGCTGATGGGATAAACGACTAGGCATACCAGGACGATCCCCAGCGCGATCGCGGGATAGATGCTGGAGCCGAGGCGAATTCCAAGAAGTGCCCGCTCGCTTTGCACGACATTCGGAACGTACCCGTAGAGATCAATGATCCAGGCACTCAGGGCGCCACCCAAACTCAGGCCGGCCTTCAATGCAAAAAGGATCCCGGCATACATGAAGCCGGTGGCGCGGCGCGAAGTCTTCCATTCCGAGAAGTCGGCAACGTCGGCGATCATCACCCACAGCAGTGGAACGGTCGGTCCCCAGCCCACAGCCCAGAGGATCCCCAGCCAGAACAGCGCGGTGACTTGGGTCGGGCTGATAAAGAAAACGAGAATGGTAGCAATGGTAGTGACGGTTGCCCCGGCGAGGAACACAACTTTCTTGCCGAGACGGTCGGCCAGGGGTTTGGAGAAGATAATGCCAACTATCTGTACCAGGCTGCCCAACAGGAAGAACAGGCTGAAGCCGACCGCGGCGGCGTTCGAGCCATCCGGCTTGACCAGCAGACCCAGCCCATCCAGCGCGGATTTCCAGCCAGTGACCGGCCCCGTTCCAATTCCCGCAAGGCCGAACTTGGCGAGTAGATCCCGTATTCCGTTCTGGTCGAGGTAATAAGCGAACAAAAAGTTCGAGGAACTGCCGCGCACCACCAGCATGGTGAAGACCAGCAGAGTAAGGGCGAACATCACCACCCATGGCCAACAGGTAAAAACATCCTTGATGTCGTCGCTGATGGGGTGTTTGTCTCCCGGCGGCGGCTGTACTCGTTCCCGAGTAGTGGCAAAGGTGATTAAGTTGAGAACGATAATAAGCGCCCCAAAAATCGCCATGGTGATGGCCCAGCCTTTGGCCGAATCGCCGTGGCCGAATTTGGCCACGAGCGGCAGAGGCAGCGCCTGAATAATGAACTGGCCAACCAATGCTCCAACGAAACGGTAGCTCGCGAGACTGCTGCGCTCGCTGGAGTCTGGCGTCATCACTCCCATGAGGGCGGAATAGGGCGTGTTGTTGGCGGAATACATCATCATCACCAGCGTGTAGGTGATATAGGCATAGATCAGCTTGCCGTGTGGGCCGGCGTTGGGCGTCACATAGACCAGCCAGAAGATCAAACCGAAAGGGATCGCGGTGAACAAAATCCAAGGACGGAACTTTCCCCAGCGAGTTTGCGTGCGATCCGATAAGGCGCCGATGACGGGATCGATGATGGCATCGCCCAGCCGCAGTACGAGGAACATTGAGCCCACGGCAATGGCGGAAAGGCCCGCGGTGTCAGTGTAGAAGCGGGTCTGGTAGAGAATCATGGATTGAAAGAAAAAGTTGGTGGCGATGTCGCCCATCGCGTAACCGACTTTTTCTTTGACGGGGAGTTTCACAGTGCTCTCAGCCATCTTGGGCCTCGTTTTCGGATGGGGCGCTATCTCAGTTCACAGTTCTCTGTTCCCGGTTCATTTCACAGTGAGTATGACTTTCTGCAAATCGCCATCGCGCGATGAACTGCCGAGCATGATTTCGAAATCGCCAGGTTCCACAACGTATTTCATGTGGATGTCGTAGAAAGCCAGTGAATCGGGAGTGATCTCGAATTTCACTGTTTTGGCCTCTCCCGGATTCAGGGATACCTTCTGAAACCCTTTCAGCTCCTTCACCGGCCGGGTGACTGAGCTGACCAGATCGCGGATGTACATCTGCACGGTTTCAGTTCCCGCGCGATTGCCGTTGTTCTTCACGGAGACAGAAACGGTGGTGGAATCCTTGCGGCTGATTTGCTTCTTGGCCAACATGGGAGCGCCAATTTCGAAGTTGGAATAGCTCAGGCCAAAGCCGAAGGGATACAGCGGTGTTACGTCGTCAAACAGATAGCCGCGGCGGGCTGAGGGCTTGTAGTTATAGAATGCCGGCAGATGCCCCACCGAGCGCGGGATGGTGATCGGCAATTTACCGCCGGGGTTGTGGTTGCCGAGAAGAACATCCGCTACCGCATATCCGGTTTCCTGGCCCAGATAAAAGCACTCGAAGATGACAGGAACGTGCTGACTCACATAATTGATGGAAAGCGGCCGGCCGTTGAATAGGAACACAACCACCGGCTTGCCCGTCGCCAGCATGGCTTTGACCAGCTCTTCCTGGCGGCCGATCAGGTCAAGACTGGTGCGGTCGCCCATGTGGGTAAGGGCCCAGGCTTCGCGCGAAGTTTGCTCATTCCCGCCAATGGCCAGCACGATCACGTCGGCCTGCTTCGCAACTTCCACCGCCTCAGCAATCTGCTCGCGGTCTTCGGCTGGATCGCTGGGAACGACCTGGTCTTCTCCCCAGGAGCCGCCGATGGTGATTTTGCAGCCTTCGCTGTGGAGGACCTTGGCGTGCTTGCCAACTCTTTCCTTAATGCCGTCCAACACGGTTACGTTGTAGCGGGGCACACCGCTGTAACCGCCCAACAGACCACGGTTGGCGTTAGGGCCGATTACGGCAATGGTTTTGAATTTGCTTAGATCCAGCGGGGCAATATTGTTTTCGTTCTTTAATAAGGTGATCGATGCGCGCGCTGCTTCCAGTGCCGGTTCACGGTTAGCGGCCGACCCCACGATACGGTCGGCTTGGGCAGGATCGACGTAAGGATCTTCGAAGAGGCCGAAGGCGAATTTCCAGTAGAGAAGAGGATAGACCAGCTCGTCGAGCTGCGATTCTTTCAATACTTTCTTCTTCACCAGTTCGACCAGGTTCAAATAAATATCCGGATCGGGAGCTTCGAGGTTGACTCCGGCTTCAACCGCCAGCTTTGCGGATTCCTTCTTATCTTTGGCTACGAAATGCCCGTGAGTATCGGGCTTATAGCTCAGCTCCCAAAGAGCCCAGTAGTCGGAAATGATGAAGCCCTTGAACCCCCATTCTTTGCGAAGGATGTCGCGTAACAGCCATTGGTTCGCATGGGACGGAACCCCATCGATTTCGTTATAGGAGGCCATGACACTCACGGCCCCAGCCCGGTTCAGCACTTGCTTGAACGGATAGAAGAATACTTCGCGCAATACGCGTTCGGAGAGATTGGCGGGGGCACAGTTCATGCCGGATTCGGGCTGGCCGTGTCCGGTGAAGTGTTTGAGGGTCGCCATCACATGTTTGCGGTCATGGAAAGTCCGGTCGCCCTGAAAGCCGCGGACGGCGGCGATGCCCATGCGAGAGACCAGGTAGGGATCTTCTCCGTAGGTTTCCTCGCAGCGGCCCCAGCGGGGATCGCGGACGACGTCCACCACAGGGGTAAGCACGTGATGCGCTCCGCGGACTCTGGCTTCTTCCGCGGTCATCGTGAACAGGCGTTCCACCAGCGCGGGATCGAAAGTTGAAGCCAGCGCGATGGGCTGCGGAAAATGCGTGCTATCAATGGCCCAGTGGCCGTGCAGGCACTCTTCATGGAATGCCACCGGAATTTTCAAGCGGCTGTTCTCCAGAAAAAATTTCTGGATGGCGTTGGTCAACTCCGCCGTCGCGCGCGCGTTTTTTCCTTTGCCAGCGTCGCTGGGACGAGCCACTTGTCCCAGGCCATTGCCCTTTTTGAAAAAAGCTTTTGCCTTCTTCGCATCGAAGTTGCCGTCGTCGTCCAGCATCGTCTTCGGGCGGTCGCGCCAGATGCAAATCATCTGCGCTGCTTTTTCCTCGAGCGTCATTCGGGAAAGAAGATCTTTGGTTCGTTTTTCGGGAGAAAATTTGGGGTTTAAGTAAGGCAGCAATTTCGATTTAGATTGCAGGCGGGAACGTTGATTGATCATCGCGGAACTATCTTACGCATTTCTGGGACGAGGGCAACTCTGCTTCTTGTCCCGTGGTACTATAACACCGCCGTTAACGTACACGGCAACGGATTTTCCAGGCATCGTTACCTTTGCGGGAGCTGACACTCTACATGCGGATTACGGGTCTTCGCGCGCTTTTTCTGGTTTTTTTATTCGCGGCATTCCTTCCTGGCATTGGCTGCAGCAAGAAGTCCGGGAAAGAGAAAGGCAGTCTGCGGATTGGCTTTTCTATGGATTCCCTGCAACTGGAACGCTGGCAGCGCGACCGGGATTTGTTTACGGCGCGGGCCAAGGAATTGGGAGCGGAGGTTCTAGTCCAGTCTGCCGATGGCAATGATTCGGTGCAGGTGCGGCAAGCCGAAAATTTATTGACTCAGGGTGTGGACGTGCTGGTCGTGGTGCCGCACAACGGGGAGATTGCTGCCTCGATTGTGGAAAGCGCCAAGCGGCAGAAGGTTCCGGTGCTTTCTTATGACCGTTTGATCCGGAGCAGCGATGTGGATTTCTACATTTCGTTCGACAACGTCAAGGTTGGGGAATTGCAGGCCAAATATTTGTTGGACCGCACGCCCAGGGGAAACTACATTCTGATCGGCGGGTCGCCAACCGACAACAACGCGCAGTTGTTTCGCCGGGGACAGATGAACATCCTGAATCCGGCAATCAAGAGTGGGGACATCAAGATTGTTGCCGACCAATGGTCGAAAGACTGGCTGCCGAGCGAGGCTTTGAGCCATACCGAGAACGCTCTGACCCAGGCGCAGAACAAGGTGGCTGCGGTGGTTGCCTCCAATGACAGCACAGCCGGCGGAGTGGTGCAGGCCCTGGAAGAGCAAAAACTGGCGGGCAAAGTTTTGGTGTCAGGGCAGGACGCTGATCTGGCCGCGTGCCAGCGAATTGTGGCCGGTACGCAATCGATGACCGTGTATAAGCCGATTACACCGTTGGCCACCAAGGCCGCGGAAATTGCGGTGGCGCTGGCCAAGCATCAGCCGGTCGAGTCCAATAACAAAGTCAATAACGGCTCGAAGGATGTGCCTTCGTATCTGCTCGAACCGATTGCCGTGGACAAAAACAATATTGTTCAGACTGTGGTCAAAGACGGCTTCCTGAAGATGGAAGACGTTTACCGTAATGTTCCACAGGCGCAGTGGCCTGCGGCGCCCGCCGGAAAATAGTTCAGCTTTTCATGAGCACTTCTCCTGCAACCCGGACTGCCCTGCTGGAAATGCGCGCCATTGGGAAGAGCTTTCCCGGCGTGCGTGCGCTGGACGGCGTCAGCTTCGATTTGTTTGCGGGTGAGATTCATGCACTGGTGGGGGAAAACGGCGCCGGAAAGTCCACTCTGATGAAGATTCTTGGTGGAGTTTATCCGTATCCCTCGTATGACGGGGACGTGCAGATCGCTGGATTGACCAAGCGCTTTCGCACCGTGCGCGAATCGGAGCATGCAGGGATCGCGATTGTGTTTCAGGAGCTTTCGTTGGTACCCGAGTTGACCGTCGGTGAAAACATTTTCCTGGGGCGGGAACCGGGGCGATTGGGAGTGGTGGATTGGAATGGCCTTTATGCCCAGTCTGCGGCGCTGCTCCATGAGTTGAATCTGGACATTAGTCCGCATGCCCAGGTTGGGAAGTTAGGAACAGGGCGGCAGCAACTGGTGGAGATTGCCAAGGCCCTCTCGCAGAATGCGCAAATTCTGGTTTTGGATGAGCCCACTGCGGCCTTGACCGATGCTGAGGCGGAATCCTTGTTTGCTGTGTTGGAGCAGTTACGTTCGCGAGGCATTGGGACGATTTATATTTCGCACCGGCTGGAGGAAGTTTTCCGGCTTAGCAATCGGATTACGGTCCTGCGCGATGGGCGAACCATCGGCACCAACCCGGCTTCGGAGTTAAGTCAGTCGCAGGTGATTGCGCGCATGGTCGGGCGGGAAGTCTCGCAGATCTTCCCGGCAACAAAACACCAGGTTGGTGAAGTGGTTCTGGAGGCGCGGCATTTGCACGCCGAGGAACCGATTACCGGGAAACACGTGGTCAATGACGTTAGCTTTTCGGTGCGGCAGGGTGAAGTGTTGGGCATCGCCGGGTTGATGGGCGCAGGACGGACGGAAACCTTGCAGTGCTTGTTTGGAGCCTTTCCGGGAAGAACCCGCGGCGAGATTTTTGTCGGCGGAAAGAAGGTCCCGATTTCACGGCCCGCGGATGCGATGGCGCACGGGATTGGGTTTGTCACGGAAGACCGCAAGCGATCCGGCTTAGTCCTTGACCAGACGATTCTGCGGAACATGACTCTGGCGGCTCTGCCCAAGCTGTCAGGAAGATTTACGACCAACGAATCGCGGGAGATGGAAGCGGCCCGGCCTGTCGCAGAAAGCCTGCGAGTGAAAGCTTCCTCCTTATATACGCTTGCGGGGACGCTTTCCGGCGGGAACCAGCAGAAGGTGGTTCTGGGGAAATGGCTGTTGAATACCCCGAAGGTCTTACTGCTGGACGAACCCACTCGCGGGATTGACGTTGGAGCCAAGCAGGAGATTTACACTACGATTGCAAAACTAGCAGAGTCGGGCATGGCGGTGATTCTGGTTTCATCAGAGTTGCCGGAGGTATTGGGGCTCTCGGACCGGGTGCTCGTTTTGCACGAGGGAATCCAGACTGGAGAATTCACTCGGGAACAGGCTACGCCCGAAGCGGTGATGGCGGCCGCGACCGGGCAGGTGGCGCATGCCTGAGCCAAAGACGAAAATTTTGTCGGCGCGCACACTGAGGCAATACGGCATGGTGCTGGCGCTGATCGCGGTGTGGATCATTTTCACGGCGGTGACTGACGGGATTTTTTTCACTCCCCGCAATTTTTCTAATCTGATCCGGCAGACGGCGGTCACGGGAATTCTGGCTGCCGGAATGGTAATGGTGATTATCACCGGGCAGATTGATCTGTCAGTCGGATCGCTACTCGGGCTTTCGGGGATGACCGCGGTTTTGGCGCAGACGTTTTTGCATTGGGGGCTTGGGCCGTCGCTGCTGGCCGGCCTTTTAGTCGGGCTGGTAATTGGAGCGTTTCAGGGATGGCTCACCGCTTATGGGCAGATTCCATCCTTTATTGTGACCCTGGGCGGACTGCTGGCTTGGCGCGGGGCGGCGAAAGGGATCAGTGGCGGGAACACTTATCCCATCGGAGTGGCATCGTTTAAGTCGATTGGGCAGGCCTATCTGGGACCTGGCGTGGGCTGGGGTTTGATGGCCATCGGTGTCGTAGGAACGGTTTGGCTGGTTTTGTCTCGCAATCGAGCACGCCGGAAACACGGACTGGAGCCCTGGGGTGCGGGTAGCATTGCGCTGCGGATTGTCTTACCTGCGGTTTTGATTGTGGTTTTTGTGGCAGCTTTGAACGCTTATGCCGGCGTGCCGGTGCCAGTCCTCATTTTGGTTTTGATTGCTTTGCTGGGAACCTTTGTTACCGAGAACACTCGCTTTGGGCGGTATCTATATGCGATTGGCGGAAATCCGGAGGCAGCACGGCTTTCGGGGATCAATCTTCGCAGCCATGTGCTGATGACTTTTTGCATTTTGGGAGTTTTGGCCGGTATCGCCGGGGCTATTTATACGGCGCGCGTCGGGAGCGCGGGGCCCGACGCTGGAACCCTTTTAGAGTTAGACGCGATTGCCGCTTGCGTAATTGGCGGGGCCAGCTTGATGGGCGGACGCGGAACCGTGTTCGGGGCCTGTTTGGGCGCTTTGTTCATGGCGAGTTTGGACAATGGAATGTCGTTGAAGAATGTCCCGGATTTTATTCAGGACATTGTGAAGGGCGGAATCCTGGTGACTGCGGTTGGATTAGACATTCTGGGACGGAAAAAAGATTAAGTTCTGTTTTTGTCATTTTCGACTTCGCTCAGGGCATGCTCTTCTGTTCGCTCCGCGAATTGCCGGAATGCAAATCTAAAGTGAGATAAACATGTACGTTCTTGGCATTGACATCGGCACGGGCGGAACTCGGGCGCTCATTATTGACAAGTCCGGGCGCGTGATCTCTTCGGCTACCGAGGAGCATGAACCATTTGCTTCTCCCCAGATTGGGTGGGCGGAGCAGCATCCTGAAGATTGGTGGCGGGCCACCGGGGGGGCTGTCCGCAAGGCGTTGGGAAATGCGAGCCTGGGCGGGGACGCGATTGCTTGCGTCGGGTTTTCGGGACAGATGCACGGCGCGGTCATGCTCGACGAGTCCGACGCGGTGGTACGTCCGGCTCTGATTTGGTGCGATGTGCGGACCGAGAAGCAGTGCCAGGATTTCACCGCGAAAGTAGGGGCGGAGAAGGTAATTCAGCTCACCTGCAATCCTGCTCTGCCCAATTTCACCTTGACCAAATTCTTGTGGGTGCGGGAGAACGAGCCTAAGAATTGGCGGCGGGTGAAGTCGGTCATGTTGCCAAAGGATTATGTGCGCTTCCGTCTAACCGGAGACCGGGCGATCGATATGGCGGATGCTTCCGGAACGTTGCTGCTCGACGTCGCGCATCGGCGCTGGTCGAAGGAAATCCTGCAGGCTGCGGAAATGGATGAGGCCCTGCTTCCCAGGCTGTTCGAGTCGCCGGATGTTTGCGGACAGGTTTCCGCTGCCGGGGCTTGGGCTACCGGACTGAAGGCTGGGACGCCGGTTGTCGCCGGCGCTGGCGATCAGGCGGCGGGCGCTACTGGCATGGGGATTGTTACACCGGGCGCGGTGAGCGCGACCATTGGGACCTCTGGCGTGGTGTTTGCGGCTACCGATCGCCCGGCCTTGGACGCCAAGGGCAGATTGCATACCTTCTGTCATGCCGTGCCCGGACGCTGGCACGTCATGGGAGTTACACAGGCTGCCGGGTTGTCCTTGCGCTGGTTCCGGGACCGTTTTGGGGCCGGAACCGACGACGGTCGTGATCCGTATGAACGGTTGACGGCCGAAGCGTCCAGGATCCCGGTTGGGTCGGACGGGCTGTTGTGGGCTCCTTATCTGATGGGAGAACGCACTCCGCATTTGGATCCGAATGCGCGCGGGGCCTTGATTGGGTTGACCGCCTCGCACACCCGGGGACATGTGGTGCGCTCGATACTCGAGGGGGTCGCATTCAGTTTGCGCGATTCGTTCACTCTGTTTTCCGAAATGAAGGTTCCGGTTACGCGGATCCGTCTGGGCGGAGGAGGAGCGCGGTCTCCGCTATGGCGGCAGATTCAGGCCGACGTTTACGGACACGAAGTCGAAATCGTCGAGGCAGAGGAAGGGGCGGCTTATGGGGCTGCGATCCTCGCCGGTGTGGGCGCCAAGGTTTGGAGTTCGGTGGATGCGGCCTGTAGTGAAATAGTCCGCGTCGCGACCCGGGTTGTTCCCCAGCCTGAGGCGGTGAAGCAATTGAATTCCAGCTATGCGGCTTACCGCCGGATGTATCCGGCGCTCAAGTCGGTGATGCAGTGATGACAACATTAGGTTTTGATTTCTAAGGGAGGAATTTTTCATGGGTAAGAGCGATTATCAACCGAAGCCGGAGCACAAATTTACTTTCGGCCTGTGGACCGTGGGCAACCGCGGGCGCGATCCTTTTGGCGATGCGGTTCGTCCAACGATGCCGCCAAATAGTTTGGCAGCGATGCTGGGAGAAGTCGGCGCTTACGGGGTCAACCTGCACGACAACGACCTGGTGCCGATCGATGCCACTACGGCGGAGCGTGACCGGATCGTCCGCGAGTTCAAGAAAGCCTGCAAAGACGCCGGCATCGTAGTGCCGATGGCGACCGTGTCTTTGTTCTTCCATCCCGTGTTTCGCGATGGCGCCTTCACGGCGAATGATCCGGCGGTGCGCGCCTACGCGGTGCAGAAGACTATGCGCGCCATGGATCTGGGCGCGGAGCTAGGGGCAAAGATCTTCGTTTTGTGGGGAGGCCGCGAAGGCACGGAGACCGACTCCTGCCGCCGTCCGGATGAAGCGGTCAAGCGTCTGCGTGAAGGCATCAACTACCTTTGCGAATACAACATCGAGCAGAAATATGGATACAAGTTTGCCTTGGAGTCGAAACCGAACGAGCCGCGCGGCGACATTTACATGTCAACCACGGGCCATTATCTGGGGTTGATTCCAACCTTGGACCATCCCGACATGGTTGGGGTCAATCCTGAGGTGGCGCATGAGCACATGGCTGGGTTGAACTTCACTCATGGCGTAGCTCAAGCGTGGGAAGCGGGGAAGCTGTTCCACATTGATCTGAATGATCAGGCTTTTGGCCGCTATGACCAGGATTTGCGGTTTGGCTCGGCGAATCTGAAGTCGGCGTTTTTCCTGGTGAAGTTTTTGGAGGATGTGGGCTACCCGGGCTCACGGCACTTCGATGCTCACGCCTATCGCACCGAGAATTACGACGGCGTGAAGGATTTCGCGCGCGGATGCATGAAGACCTATCTGATTCTGAAGGATAAGGCTGCACAGTGGAATGCGGACAAGGAAATCCAGTCCATTCTCAAAGACATCAACACCGCCAGCACCAAGAGTCCTGGAGTTGGGAAGTATTCGAAGAAAGGTTGCGCCTCGCTGCTTGAGCACACCTTCGAGAAAGACGCCATGGCTGCGAAGCGCTTGCCCTATGAACTTTTGGATCAGTGGACAGTGGATATTCTGCTGGGAGTGCGTTAGGCATCCGTACCCAGCCCACGTCATCGCGTTGCTGCGCGCACCAGGAAGTGGGCGTTGTAACCCAATAAAAAAGAGCGGGCCAAGAGAGCCCGCTCTTTTAACTCACACAAAGTTTTTTCTAAGCTCGCGCTACTGCCGAGGTCGCAGGCTCAGGAGCCGAGGGGCCAGTCTTGATTTCCTTCTCTTCGCCGTTCACTTTCTGGCCTGCCTTGCGGATATCGATTCCGCCCTTGAAGAAGGCGCCATCTTCAATCGAGATTCTGGCTGCCACGACGTCGCCGGTCAGGGAACCGTCGCTGCGGATGTCCACGCGGTCGCTGGCAGTCAGGTTGCCCTTCACTTTTCCGAGCACGACGATTTCGCGGGCATTGATGTTGGCCGAGACTACGCCGTTGCGCCCGACGGTGACGCGGTTGCCAGCCAGGTTGATGGAGCCTTCTACGCGTCCGTCAATGTAAAGTGATTCGGAACCGGTCACTTCGCCTTTAATCACGAGAGATTTGCCGATGGTCGCCTGGTCCGCAGCGCTGGTCGCAAGTGGGCGTGGCGTTGCAGCTGTTTCACTGACCGGAGAGGTTGTGGGGGGCATGCTGGGTCGCTCCTGTTCTGCCGGCCGGGCCGGGGTGGTATTGGGTTGATTGGTTGGTTTCCACATGACAAATGAATCCTTTCCGGATTGAGATGGTTCTTGAATTATTTCGGAATCTCAGCAAATTGTACTCCGGGAAATTGGGGATGTGTTGAGGAAATGTGCGATTTTATCCAGAGTTCCTGATATTGCAATAGATAGACTCCCGGAGAGGCGGGATGCCCTTCTGTGATCTTTTAAAGAGCTGGTCAAAAGCGTATGGCCGGCTTTGGCCAGACACCACGGCGTGGCTGACTCGGGTATGCTTAGGACAGCTCCGGTGGGAGGGGAATCCATGGACACGAAACACTTCATCGTCGGAAGGCCAAAGGCGGAGGAACATGATCCCTACTTCGGCCGTTATGTCTCTTTGGTCCAGGACCCGGACATTTTGAGCACCCTCCAAAAGCAATGGGGCGAAACTATGGCACTGCTACGGGGACTGAGTGAAGAAGATGGCGACTTTCGCTATGCACCAGGTAAGTGGAGCGCGAAAGAAGTGGTCGGGCACGTGAATGATACGGAGCGGATTTTCGCCTATCGCGCGCTGCGGATGGCGCGTGCCGATAAGACCCCCCTGGCCGGTTTTGAGCAGGATGACTATGTTCGGACCGGCGGATTTGAAAAACGCCGGCTCGCGGACCTGGTCGAAGAGTTCGATGCCATTCGCAAGACGACCATGTTCCTGTTCAGAGGATTGGAGCCTGATGCGTGGACCCGCGCAGGCATCGCCAACAACGGTGCTCTTACAGTGCGAGCACTCGCCTACCTGATTGCTGGACACGAATTGCATCACCGCAGGATTTTTCAGGAGAAGTACTTCCCCCGCGCCAGCTGAGCGCCTAAGTCTCCCCTTCATGCTCTCGGACTCGGCCATCCTCAAAAAGATTGAACGACAGCCCAAGCACAACGCCGGCTTTAAGCAGCTGGTACGCGAGCTGGGCGTTCACGGAGACGCGCGACGCGAGCTGGCCGACAAACTCGACCGGTTGGTTTCCGGCGGGCAGCTGCTGCGTGTGGGCGGTGACCGCTATGCCATTCCTCAGGCCGCGGCCGGGAAAAATATGGTAGTGGGAAAGTTGTCCATGCACCGTGATGGCTATGGCTTCGTTATCCCCGACGCCACCGCGATTGATCCCCGCCTCAAAGCGCGCCTTTCAGGAGATGTATTCATCCCGCCGCCCGCGGTCGGTGCCGCCATGCATGGAGACCGCGTACTAATAGAGATAAGTTCCTTTCGTCCGGATGGACGGGCCGAAGGACGCATACTTCGCACCGTCAATCGCGCTCATCCGACCGTGGTTGGGATCTTTCATTATGGGCGCCGGCAGAACTATGTAACACCGATTGATCAGAAAGTGGCGCAGGAGATTGTGATTCCCGCGGGGATGGAAATCCCTTCCACCACAGGCGACAAAGAGAGCACGGAAGAAACTGCGCTGAGGAAGGACAAGAAATCGGCGCATCGAGTCTTGGGCGAGGAAGCTGCCCGGCACCCCGATGGCGACAATCTGGAAAATGTAGTTGTCGACGTCGAAATCACTGATTGGCCCAGTGCCACGCAGAACCCTCGCGGGCGCGTGATCGAAGTGCTCGGGTATGAGGATGATTTCGGCGTGGATGTCGAAATCATCATCCGCAAATTCCATTTGCCCCACCATTTTCCCGCGGAAGTCCTGGAGGAAGCCCAGAATGCCCAGGCGGTGATTCCGGCGAAACAGTCGCGGCGGCGGCGTGATTTCCGGAAGCTGCCGATTGTGACCATCGATGGCGAGACGGCGCGCGATTTTGACGATGCCGTCACCGTGCGCCGGCTGGAGAACGGCAACTACGAGCTTCAGGTGCACATCGCGGATGTTGCGCATTATGTGACGGCAGGGTCGGCGCTGGACGAGGAGGCGCGGTTACGCGGGACCAGTGTTTACTTTCCTGATCGTGCTGTGCCCATGCTGCCGCTGGAGCTTTCCACCGACATTTGCAGCCTGCGTCCGCGGGTGGATCGGCTGGTGATGTCGTGTGTCATGCAAATCGACCATCGCGGCGAGATTGCCAGCTATGACTTGGCGGAAGGCATGATCTGCTCTGCGGAGCGCATGACCTATACAGCGGTCAACGATGTGCTCGAAGGGGATTCGGTGGCCCGGCATCGTTATGCCGAGCTGGCCCCGATGTTTGAGCAGATGCGCGACCTGGCGCTGATCCTGCGACACAAACGCGAACGGCGCGGTTCGATTGATTTTGATTTGCCCGAGCCGGTGATTGAATTTGACGAGCATGGCGTGATGAAGAGCATCACCCGGTCAGAGCGCAATATGGCTCACCGTTTGATTGAGGAATTCATGCTTTCGGCCAATGAATGCGTCGCCAGTCACCTGGAAAACAAAAGGATCGCTTCGCTCTACCGGATTCACGAGAAGCCGGATGCCAAGCGGGTTTATGACTTTGAGGTGATTGCAGCCACCTTTGGGTATTCCCTGGGAGTGGGAGCGTTGCCGATCCAGCGCGTGCAGATGAAAAGCGACCGCCGCGCCAATTACGGGACCGGCAAGCGGGTCCCGATGATTGAAGTTCCCAAGGATGTTCACATCACTCCACGCATGTATCAGAAGCTGACAGAGAAGATCGCAGGCAAGCCGGAAGAACGAATTCTTTCTTACTTGATGCTGCGGTCGTTGAAGCAGGCGCGTTATTCGGAGGAGAACTCGGGACACTTTGCTCTGGCTGCGACGAGTTATACCCATTTCACTTCGCCGATCCGGCGCTATCCGGACTTGATAGTGCACCGGATTTTGAAAGAAGTATTGTCCCATGAAGAGGCGGGGGACTCGCCCGCGCATGGCGGGCAGCAAGAGGCTCTCGCTTCTCCTTCTCCCTGGTCGAAGCGGCGCGAACATGATCCTCCTGTGCCGCTCGGCGGACCCATTAATCTCGATCAACTCCGTTCCATCGCTGAGCAGTCCAGCCATTCTGAACGCCGCGCGGATGAGGCGGAGCGCGAGTTAATGGAATGGAAGAAAGTCAAATTCATGCAGGACCGGGTCGGAGAAGACTTCGACGGCCTCATCATTAGCGTCACCAAGTACGGATTCTTCGTGGAACTTACGGATTTGTTTGTCGAAGGGTTAGTGCCGCTGGGCTCTCTAATCGATGACCGCTATACTTACCACGAAAACACACGCGAGATCATCGGGCAGCGGTCACGCAAGATTTATTCTCTGGGGCAACAGGTTCGGGTGTTAGTCGATCGCATCGACCCGGTCGAGAAGAAAATCCAGTTTGCATTGCTGGAAGAAGAGAAAAAGAAACGGAAGCCGGGGAGGCCCATCCAGGGCTGACCAGTCTGATTCCGCGGCCCGGAAGGACCGATCCGGTGTTAAGTATTCTGTTCAACGTCAACCGTAACGGGTGTCAATGCCGTCAGCTGCCTCCTGTGCCAAACCAGTAGCAAGCCGCTCCCAATCATGATCAATCCCACGCACAAGCCCAGCCAGATCCCGAATGCGCCCCAATGAAGTTTGAAGCCAAGAACGAATGCCAAAGGGAGGCCAATAAACCAGTAGGCGCCAAGATTCGCCAGCATGGGCGTACGGGTGTCCCCAGCGCCGCGTAAAGCGCCGGTGGTGCAAATCTGTATGCCGTCGAACAGTTGAAATGCGCCCGCGACCAGGAGCAGCGTGCTGCCGACGTGAATCACCTCTGGGTCGGGTGAAAAAACGCGCGCCAGAGTTTTGGCCAAACATACGAAAACCAGCGCGGACGTGGTCATGAAGGCGGCGCCCAATGCGATCGCCGACCAGCCCGCCCGCCGCGCAGCAGCAGGATCGCCGCGTCCTAATTCCTGTCCGACGCGGACGGCTGCGGCCGAACTGATTCCTAGCGGCACCATGAAAGTAAACGAGGCGCACGTCAATGCGATCTCATGGCCGGACAGCGGTATGGGCCCAAGCCTGGCGCACAGCGTAGTCGCGACTGCGAAGGCGCCGATTTCAAAAAGAATTTGAGTCGCCGCGGGAATGCCCAGGCGCAACAGGTCGATCATTCGTTTGAACTCGAGGCGTCCCATGCCCTTCCAGCCTTCCAGCTTCCTTCGAGACTCAACCCACGCGAATGTGATCAACAACACCGCGACCATGTAGATGCGGGCAAAGCAAGTGGACCAACCCGAGCCTGTGATGCCCATGGCCGGAAAACCCAGGTGACCATAAATCAAGGCCCAGTTGCCAACCACGTTCACCAGGTTGGCGGATACCAGTGCGAACGTGATGGGATGCACGACATTCACAGCCTGCAAATACCGCCGCAACGCGAAATAAATTAACAGCGGCAATGATCCCCAGTTGAGCGCGTGGAGGAACGGGGTCATGGGACCGACCAGTTCCAGGCTGATTCCGAACCAGCGCATCAACCCAGGCCAGGAGAGAACAGTAATCATCAGAGTCGGTGCGATGAGCAGAGCCAGAAACAGTCCATTCACCAGGGTGTGGCGAGCATCCGGAAGGTCCTCGCGGCCGTAGGCCTGGGCTACGAATGTATCCATGCCGAGAAGCAGTCCGGCGGCAAAAATCGCCAGCATGTTGTAGAGGGTTTCGCCAAGGCCAGTCGCGCCGATGGCGATCGCGCTGTTGGGCAAGCGTCCAACCATGATGGTGTCTACGATGCCCATGCTCATCCAGCCCAGCTCAGCGAAAACCAGGGGCAGGGCGAGGCGCAACATCGGGGCAAACTCCCGGCGCAGGGCCTTCGCGGACGTGGGGGCAGAGTCGGACATTCTCTCTGGAAGTGCTTCTATGATACTTGCTGGCGCCGGTGTTAAACCCAACCGGCTTGAAGCTGGTGTAGAATTTCAAAGTCAACCCCATCCGCCGGAGCGTCCAGCGGAATCCTTCCAGTCGGGACGTGGCTCAGCCTGGTAGAGCACTCGCTTGGGGTGCGAGGGGTCGGCAGTTCAAATCTGCCCGTCCCGACCAATGATTTAGTCCTATAGTTCGGAGTCCTTACGGTATCGAGAGTAGTTGCTCCCACCCTTTGAAAAATCGCAAAGGGTGGGGCAGCCTGATTTAGAATTAGGTCGAGAAAAATTAAAAACCAAAGAGGCGGGCAGCCCCCACTACACTAGCCACCTTCCTTGATCAATCTGTGGAGACAGTTACCAACCGTGTCGACGATGATCATGACGCCACTCATGCCGGCGCTCATGACGCCGGTGTCCACGCCGATCGTCGCGATATCTTCCCCCGCGATAACTGGCTTTCACTAACGTTGCCCCCATTCATGCCGAGGCGTATAAGACTGGGCCCACAATCCACTACTCAGCAGGAACGTCACCGCCAATGAGAATATCCAATGTTTGATTCACATTGCCTACCCCCTTTTTTGGTATCAATGCACCTCTGTAAACCAAAAAGTTCTGTCGTCGTCTAAACGATTGAATCAGCTCATTTAAGGCATACTGGCCTTAAACTTGATCCAGAATGGAATATCTCGAATGAGAATGACCCGTTGGCTGATTTGCTTGTTTTTTTGCGCTCAACTCTCGTGGGCGGTGGACAAGCATGATCTTTTTCGTTATGACCCTTCGCAGCCATTGAATATTGAGGAAAAAGCGTCAGAGGACCATGCAGGCGTCACCGTCCACGACATCAGTTTCAACGACTCGACCGGACAGAGCATGACCGCTTACCTGGCCGTGCCCCAAGGCAAAGGGCCGTTTGCAGCCATACTTTACGTCCATTGGCTGGAAGATCCCGCCACCTCAAACCGGACACAATTCCTAAAAGAAGCTGAGGAGTTAGCCCCGCGCGGGACTGTCTCTTTACTTGTGAATATGCCCTGGTCTACTCCCAACTGGTTTCGCACCCGCAATATGAAGGAAGACTACGATTTCTCCATTCGCCAGGTGCAGAATTTGCGGCGCGCTATCGATGTACTTGCGCAACGACGGGATGTCGATCCCAAGCGCATAGCCTATGTCGGCCATGACTTTGGCGCGACCTATGGCGCTGTGCTGCTGGGCGTGGACTCGCGCGTCCGCTACGCCGTTCTGATGGCGGGCACGCCGATTCTGACCGACTGGTTCCTGCTTGGGGCAAAGATGGAAGGGGAGGAGCGCCAGTCTTTCATTCAGAAGATGGCCCCTCTCGATCCGACAAATTTCATTGGGAAAGCCAAATCAGTTCCGCTATTGTTGCAATTCGGGACTAACGACAAATTCATCGCCAAGGACAAAGCAGAGTTATTTGCCAACTCCGCCAGAGGGCCCAAGGAATTTCGTTGGTACGAAGCTGAACACGGATTGAACTCACAGGCGGCAACTGAACGCATGGCCTGGCTGGAAACTAAGTTGAAGCTTGCACCCACCGCTCCAGGCAACTAAGAGGTCCGAAGTTGGGAGCAAACCTGGGCCAGCCTCCCTATTCGCTTGTAGGGAAAGCGTTTACCCATGTGACCGAAGAGGCACCCAACCCAACCTCGCCGACTATATAGTTCGATATACAAACTATTTAAAAATCTTGACAAAGCATGACAGTCGGACCCTAGAATGTCGAGTACGTCAAAGTAAACGTTTACTTATTGCGACTAAATCGTTTCTTGGTAAACGAAAATTCTTATGAAGTTGGAGGCATTCATGTTTGATTCGCGCGGATGGTTGAAAATACATTTTGCCCGATCACGCACGTATCTCGTGCTGCAAGTATCCCTTCTCTTTATCCTGGTGCCTCTGCTGAGCGTCTCCGCTTACGCTCAGGGAACGGCCACGGTTTTAGGAACGGTGACCGATTCATCGGGCGCCGCCGTGGCAGACGCCAAAATCACGATTACGAACGTGGATACTGGGCTCGCCCGTTCTACGGTATCCAATGGAACCGGCAGCTTCGCGGCTCACGATCTCGCCATCGGCCGCTACCAGCTCCAGGCGGAGGCGGCGAGCTTCAAGACTTACAAACAAACTGGTATCACCCTGACCGTCGGTGAAACGGTGCGCGCCGATGTGGTTCTCCAGGTTGGAGCGGTGGCAGAAAATATTACCGTGGAAGCCAACGCCATTCAGGTTCAATCGGACACCAGCGAAATCAGCCAAACCGTTACCGACACGCAAGTTTCGCAGTTGGCCACCAATGGACGAAATGTGCTCCAGCTCACCACTCTGGTGCCGGGCGCATCGTCGACCATGCCTGATTTCGATCTGCCCGTCGCTCAGTTTCAGAACCGGAGCGTCTACTTTAACGGGATGCGGCAAGATGCCAATAACTGGTTGATTGATGGTGGCGAGGCCTATGATCGTGGCGGCGGCGGTATCTTGATTGTTTCGCCCTCGCAAGAAGCAATTCAGGAATTCAAAATCACCACCAGCAATTACGCCGCGGACCTAGGCAACTCCTCCGGCGGCATGATCAGTATGGCAATGAAAAGCGGCACGCGTAAGTTCCACGGCGGCGCCTGGGAGTATAACCGCAACGACTCCTTTAACGCTTTCTCTTATTTGTCCAAACTTCAGCCAAATCCTAAGAAGCCTGAACTCCGCTACAATGCGTTCGGGTTCAACCTCGGCGGGCCGGTGGATTTCAAGGCCAGTCAGCCCAAGACATTCTTCTTCTATAACCAGGAATGGCGTAGAGAGATCCAGGGCGGCAGTATTCTCCGCGCCAGAGTGCCAACTGCAGCAGAGTATGCCGGCAACCTGAGCACCATGCTGTACCAGAACGGCAGCAGCGTAACCGTACACCCCACGGTGCCCAATACTACCGACCCGAATCGGCTCGCGCTGTACGCGCAGGATGGGTTAACGGTCGGTCAACCCTTTCCCAACGATACCATTCCGTCCAATCTTTTCGACGCGAATGCGGTCTTGTTTCTGAATTCAGGCTTTGTCCAGAACCCCAATACGTCCGATGGATTGGGTTACTTCTCGGCGGCCAACACCAGCACGTTCTACCGCGAGGAAGCGGTTCGAGTTGACCACCAATTCAACGACAAGCTGAGCGTGATGGGCCACCTCATTTACGACTCGGGACACCAGACAGTACCTCTTCCGGCCTGGACCGGCACCACTTTTACTACGGTCGGGTCTGTAGAAGACGTGCCGTCGTGGGCTGGAGTTGTGCATGCCACGATCAGCATCAAGCCGAACCTCTTAAATGAGGTTTCGTACAACCTCAACGGCAACAACATCACCCTGGCGGACAACGGGCATTGGCTCCAGCCGAGCGGGTGGAGCGCGGCGCCGCTATTCGACGGTGTCAACGTGCTGAACAAGCAGCCTTCCATGAACGTCACCGGTGGCGGCGTCGGCTTCAACCTCGACATGGGCAATTGGCCATGGACGAACACGTGGCGCAGCTACCAGTACAAGGACGATCTCTCCTGGACGCATGGCAGGCACAACACGAAGTTTGGTGGAGCATGGCTCCACACTCACAAGAACCAGCAGATCTTCGCCAATATCGCCGGTGGATACACTTTCGATGGTTCAGCCACCGGATACGGTCTTGGGGACTTCCTGCTGGGCAACGCCTCAAGTTTCACTCAGGTGCAACTACAGGACTTCGTGTCCATATCATTCAATACCTTTACCCTCTACGCCATGGACGATTGGCGCCTTTCTAAGCGCTTGACCCTCAACTTGGGCCTGCGCTGGGAAGGCCTCCCGCACGCCTATGACACCAACAACCGGGCATCGAATTTCTACCCGAACCTCTATGACCCAGCCAAGGCCCCGACCTTCCTCTCGGCCACGGGCGATGCCATGGACCAGAACGGCCCAGGATTCCAGACGGTTCCTGGCGTCAAATTGTCGACCGTCAGGTTTTACACCAACGGCATCGGTCTGGCTGGCCAGAGCGGAATTCCGAAGAGCCTGGTAGACAACCACTGGGCGACCTTCGCTCCGCGGATCGGCTTTGCCTACGACCTGACCGGAAACGGAAAGACCATTGTCCGAGCCGGGGGCGGGATCTTCTATGAACGCAATGCCGGCAATGAAGAATACAACATGGGCACCAATGTGCCTTTCACCAATAACGCGACCAGTTCTCACCCTGACTTAACCAATCCTTTGGTCGATTGGACGAATGGGCAGAATGCTGGAACCTCGCCGTACACACCCCACGGGTTCACCGCCATCCAGGGTGACTACCCAATCAGCGCGACCTACCAATACAACTTGGGGATCCAGCACCAATTGACCGAAAGAGCGGTGATGAGTCTCGCTTATGTGGGCAACAGAGCCAATCACCTGTCGCAAACCCAGGACATCAACATCGTCGCGGAAAACAATCCGAACCGTCTTGCGATTTGTGGTGGTAACTGCGGGTACACCGGTACACCAGTCAATGCCAACCGAAATCGGCCTTTCCTCGGCTGGAGCGGAATGAACGAAGTATTCAACCAAGGGAATTCCCACTACGACTCGCTGCAATCGAGTGTGCGGGCCACGGCGTGGAAAAACTTAACTGTAAGCGCTTCTTACACATACTCCCACGCCTTCGACGTCATCGACGGGCAGCTCTTTAACAACATCTCGAATCCCAGAGACCCGGCTTATGACTACTCGACGGCAGGCTACGACCGACGGCACATAGCAACCTTCAGCTATGTGTACGAATTCCCGTTCTTCCGGCATTCGAGCAGTCGCGCCAGCAAGGCGCTGCTGGGCGGATGGACCTTGTCCGGCGTTACCATCGCTCAGTCGGGAACCCCGCTGAACGTCAATGCCGGTAATGACAATCTCGGCTTAGGTGGCAACACGACCAACCATGCGAATTTGGTGTCGCCCGTCACTTATCCCAAGACTTTCCAAAAATGGTTCAGCACGAGCTCATTTGCCCAACCGGCTCCGCTTACCTGGGGCAATTCTCCCAGGAACGCGGTGAAAGGCCCCGGACGGCAGAACTGGAACCTTTCCTTGTACAAGACATTCCAGTTTACCGAACGGGCCGGGCTGGAGTTCCGGGCGGACAGCTTCAATACCTGGAACCATACGCAGTTCACCGGAGTTGACACGGGGCTCTCCAGCGGGTCCTTTGGAAAAGTCAACGCCATTGCCGATCCGCGCGTCTTCCAGTTCGGCGCGAAGGTTAGCTTCTAAGCTGCGCACGTAGCTAGCCTGTTACGTACTGGGCGCACGGGAGCGATCAACCATCTGATCGCGACCCGTGCGCCATTTTATTTTCAGGCACGCTCCCAGTAGCAGAATTTGATCGCGCCCTTGCAAACCTGCGTATCGATCGAGTATTTTCAACAGCTACTTGATATCTGCCCCGCCACTATAGCTCTGGATGAGCCCCAAACTGCTGCCGCTGTGAAATGCCAAAGAATAGGGTCCTCCTACCCCGTTACTCGATGCTTATTTCTCGTTAACATCTTTTTAGACAATAAGATGGACGGCCCTGCTTGCGCGAATCTCCCGGTTTCCCGCTGCTCACAAATCTCAACCTGACACGTCCATAGCAGTGCAACCGAAAGAGCATTCTTGGCCATCGGTTTCTAATTTGAGTATGCAGGAACACACATGCTGGCCGATGCGTTGGCACCAGTATTAACGGCTGGCGAGTCTCCTTCGCAAGCAGGGCGCGCCAGCAAAGTACGAGACAATATTACCCAGCACATGACTGGGCAGAACTCAAGCCGGATTGATGACACGGTTTTGGTCCGGGAGGCACAGCGCGGCGATCGCGCTGCCTTCGAGGAACTGGTGCGTCACTACGATCAGGCGGTGCTGCGGCTGGCCATGCACTTGACCGGATCCGAGCATGAGGCGCAGGACATTTATCAGGAGGCATTTCTCAAGGCTTACAAAAGCATGGGGAGCTTCCGCTTCGAGTGCTCGTTTTATACCTGGATTTATCGCATTGTCACCAATCTGTGCCTGGATCATCTTCGGAAGAGGCAAGTGCGCAAGGAGGATGCTCCAGTGGCGGTGGATGCCGACGGGCAGAGCTACGACGTGCTGGACCAGGTGGCGGATGGTCGGGCCGGAGCGAATCCCGAGCATGATTTGATGAGCCGCGAACTGGGCACGCGGATAGGACAGGCGTTGAGCAAGCTATCTCCGCGGGAGCGGATGGTATTTGAGTTGAAGCATTTTCATGGGTTAAAGCTGCGGACGGTGGGCGAAATTTTGAACACCACCGAAGACACGGCCAAGAATACTCTGTTTCGGGCCACGCAGAAGTTGCGCGGGTCGCTGGGAGATATGAGGTAGCAGGTGCTGGTGTGGAGACGGGATTTGTCCCGTGTTTCGAGTTGACCGGCGAGTCGCCCGCCAACACACCGGTTTTAGGCATTTGAGGGAACATTATGAACTGCGACTGGGTTGAGAAGAATATTCAACTGTACGTCTACGATGAACTGGCCGATGACGCTCGCTATGAACTGGAGCAGCACGTGGCTCGCTGTAGCGACTGTGCCAAAGAGTTGAAGTCGGCGCGTGGGTTGCATGCTCTGATGTCGCGCCTGCCGGTGCAGGAGCCACCCCCCAATTTGCTGGCGGTTTCGCGGATGAAGTTGCAGGACTCGCTGGAGACTGCGGAACAATCCGGATTCTGGCGTCGGCTGGTGTTTGATCCCTGGGCTGGGTGGCGAGAGATTCGGTTTGCTCCGGCGCTGGCGGCTGCAATTCTCATGGTGGGTTTCGCCGGGGGAATCGGTGGGACTTATCAGGTGATGAAGAACCATCCAGCAACCGATAACAATGCTTCTGTTCCTCCAGTCGAGTCTTCGGTCAGCGGCATCAGCTCTATCACTCAGGACCCAGGCAGCAATCAAGTCCGCATCAAATACGACGCGGTATCCAGCCAGGAAGCGGAAGGCTCGCTTAACGATCAGCGTATCCAGCAGCTGCTTCTGTTTGCCGCGCGCAACAATTACAACTCCGGCGTTCGCATGGATTCGGTTGGGCTGCTCAGTCAACAGCCGCAAGACACACGCGCGCGCGAGGCGCTGCTGTACGCGTTGCGTTACGATTCCAATCCCGGCGTAAGGTTGAAAGCATTGGATGCGCTGGGCAGCTACGTGAAGGACGATGTGCGAGTGCGAGATGGCGTGCTGGAGGCGTTGCTGCATGATTCGAATCCGGGACTTCGCACGAACGCATTGCATTTGCTTGCGCCGGTGCGCGCAGACAGCAGCGTTCGCGCGGTGATGCAGCAGCTTGCCAATGGCGATCGCAACCAGTACATCCGGTCACAAGCTCGTACCGTGTTGGCGCAGCTGCCTGAAATCGATTGAGGCAATTCGCTTTCCGATCACGAAAAGGTTAGAAGCACGTCGAAACGGTAGGTTAAAAGTTGAAAACGAAATTCAAACTCGTCGTGGCCGCTTTCATGCTGAGCGCAGCGGCCATGGCCCAGCAGGGCCGGGTCTATCAAGAATCCGGAGGATGGACCCAGGAGATTGCTGGCAGCCTTGCTGGCGCGAAGAATCTGCGCGTCCGCGTAGAAGCTGGCGGAGTGCGCGTCCAAGGCGGATCACAGGCGGGTATTGATTACAAGATGGTCACGCGGGCGCGGACCTCGTCCGAGGAAAAAGCGCGCCGCCAATTTGACGACTACAAACTCAGCGCCTATGTGCGCGGCGACACGGCGTGGATCGTCGCCGAGTGCGCCAGCCCACACCGTTTTGCTGGCGAATTTGTGATCAACGTTCCCCGCAATATGGAGCTGGTCAAGATTGAGACCGATGGTGGAAGCGTCAGTGTCAAGGCAATCTCTGGACGGGTTGAAGCGGAAACCGGCGGAGGCAAGATCCATCTGGAAGATATTGGCGGGGATGCCAACGCGGAGACCGGGGGAGACAGCATCGAAGTCAACCAAATCGGTGGCAATCTCAATGTGCAGACTGGTGGCGGCAAACTCTATCTGGGATCGGTGAAAGGCCTGATCAACGCCAGTACGGGTGGCGGGGATGTGGTGTTGCAATCCGGCGGGCGCGGGGCTGTCCTGGAAAGCGGAGCCGGCGACATTCAAGTGAAACAGTGCGGCGGCGACCTCAGGATAAGCACGGGCGGGGGCAACATCGATGTGGATAGCGTTTTCGGCCCCAGCGAGATGGAGACCGGCGGCGGCAGTATTCGCGTCGGTTCGGCGAGGGGATTGGTGCGGGCAGAAACCGGTTCCGGGCGGATTGAGTTGAATGGAATTCCCGCCGTGCGGGCAGAAACCGGGTCTGGAGGAATTCTAGTCCGCTTCGTCACTCTTGCCGGCGACCATGCAGATTCCAGTCTCGAAACCTCTGCGGGAGACATCGAGATTTATCTTCCGGCAAACTTCCGGGCCAGAATCCGGGCGGCGATTGAAGCTGCCAACGGGCAGAAGATTTATTCCGAGTTTCCAGAGATCCCGGTCCGCATGGAAGCGGGCGAATGGCCGCAGACCATTACCGCCGAAGGCAATCTAAATGGCGGCGGCCCCATGATCAAAGTTCAGACGGTGAGCGGCAATATCTGGTTTCGCCGGGCAACTCAGTAATTTTCGCGGAGGTTCATCATGATGAGTCAACTCTTAAGCGCGGCATTAGCGCTCTCCATGCTGGCGGCCCAGAAATCGGCAACCGACTTTTCCTTCTTCCCCATGGGGGAAGACTCATTTGGCTATTCGAGTGATGAAGGTGGCGGAGGGACTTCCTACCTGGGGGTCGATACCCGCAATCTGACCCAGGACCGGATTGCCGAACTCAAACTGAAGGATGATAACGGCGTGGAAGTGACCATGGTGGACCAGGATGCTCCCGCGGGCAAGGCTGGGATTAAAGAGCGGGACGTGATTGTCAGCGTGAATGGTTCCGCGGTGCAGAGTGTCGAGCAGTTGCGGCGCATGATCCGGGAAATTCCTTCTGGCCGCCTCGTTACGCTGGGCCTGATGCGGGATCGGCAACCCGTCACTTTGAAGGCCCAGCTTGCGGACCGCAAGACGGGCTCTGCCATGCCCGAGGTTCGAGTAAAACCGTTCAAGTTCAACATGCCGGACATGCGGGTTCTGCAGGATATGGACATTCCTGCTTCGGTAGTGGTGGTGCACTCATCCGCCCGCAGCGGGCTGATGGTGGAGAACCTGACGCCACAACTGGGCGCGTTTTTTGGCGCAAAGGATGGCCAGGGCATTCTGGTACGGTCGGTGGAACAAGGGAGCATCGCGGAGAAAGCGGGCTTCCGCGCCGGAGATGTGATTGTCCGGGTGAACAACGAAGCCATCAATGACACCGGGGACTTTACTCATTCCTTGCGCGGGAGTCGTGAGGACGCGAAAGAAAAGACGGTCAGCGTGAGCATCATTCGCGACAAAAAAGAGCAGACGTTGAGTCTCACCTTGCCGGAACGCAGGCGCTCGGAAATGCGTGAAGAGAGCTTCGACTTTCCGGAAGTGAATGCTGAAGCAATCAAGGCGGAACTCGACAAGGCAAAGACCTATGCGGCCCAACTACAGCCGGAAATGATGAAGTACGCTGAGGACATGAAGCGCCTCCAATCGGAGATGGACAAAGCTGCCAGGGAAGTCAGAAAACACCAGGACGAGATCCGTGAGCAAATGGAAGATCTGCAAAAACAGCATCGCCAATAATCATCGAATACCATGGGCAGAGGGTTTCCACCTAACTTCCGCCGCTCGTAATCGATGATCGCGACTACGTCAGTTGCATTACCTACGACGTATGTCTGATTCCATGCAGATGAGGCTATCGTGTGGCGGAGGGACCTCCGCCACGGCTTAGCTCGCTTCCTTCTCAATCACAACCTTCAGGTGCACGGTGACATCCTTGTGCAGCTTGATCGGGACCATGAACTCGCCCAACGTCTTGAGCGGCTCATGAACCTGAATCTTGCGGCGGTCCACATCATGGCCCTTCTTGGCCAGCGCTTCCGCCAGGTCGCCTGAAGTAACCGAGCCAAACAACTGATCGTTCTCCCCTGATTTGCGGGCAAACGAGACAGAGAGTCCGTCGAACTGCTTGGCCAACTCTTCCGCCTGCGCCTTCTCCTTGGCGGAGCGGCGCACACCGGCAGCCTTCATCTGCTCGATCACGGCCTTGTTGCCCTTGTTGGCAAGAATCGCCAGCTTCTGCGGAAGCAAATAGTTCCGTCCAAATCCTTCGGCGACCTTCACTACATCGCCCTTCGAGCCCAGCTTGGGCACATCTTCTTTCAGAATGAGTTCCATGTATGATCCTCGAAATTCGTCGTTAGCCGCAAGTCTTTGGTCGTTGGCCACTGACCAACGACTAAAAGCAACTGGCTGCTTCTAGGACGCGCGTCCTGCGAACGGCAGCAGAGCGATATTGCGCGCCAGCTTGATTGCCGTGGACAAGCGCCGCTGATGCGGCGTGCAAACTCCGGTCAGGCGACGGGGCACAATCTTGCCGCTCTCCGCCACAAACTGGCCCAGCGTGCGGTAGTCCTTGTAATCGATAGAGTCAATTTTTTCCACGCAGAACTTGCAGACTTTCTTGCGCCGGAAAAATTTGCGTCCGCCTTCGCGTCCACCGCCGGAACCACCCGGGCGCGGCCCGCGCCCGCCTCCGCCCCGTTCACCACCACCACTGCGTTCACCACCACCGCTGCGCTCGGTACGCTCCGGTGCGGGTGCAGCTTCTGTTTTGATTTCGTCAGCCATAATTCTCCTTAAGAAATTGATGGAGCCACGCGCGTCCTCGCGCCTGGACTGCTATGCCGTCGTCGCCGGAGCCTCAACCGCAGCTTCAGCCGGCGCAGCCGCGGCGGTTGCCGATGCCTTGCGCCGGGAATCGCGGATCTTCTTGATCTTCTCCAGCCGCTTCTGCTCTTCGTCAACCCGCACGGTGAGAAATTTGATCACCGGCTCGGTCACACGCAGGCGGCGCTCCAGTTCATGCACCAATCCACCGCTACCCTCTACGGTCAGCAGAATATAGACGCCCTCATAAAACCGGCGAACGGTGTAGGCCAGTCGGCGTTTGCCCATGCGCTCGACTTTCTTCATCGCGCCCCCCGACGAGGTCATGGCCGACTCCAGCGTGGAAATCAGCTTCTCCTGTTCTTCCTCCGGCATGTCAGGCCGTACGATAAACATCAGTTCATAGGTACGATTCATTGTGCTCTCCAAATTCTGGCCACCGACCTTCACGGATGAATACCGATCAAGATCCGTGAAGATTCGTGGCTAATCTTTCTCGCCTTCCGGTTCTTCCGCCTTGCGGTTGAACCGGTTCATGGCCGCCGCCCGGCCTTCTTTCAGGACCACTTCCACCGCTTCCGCCGCGATGGCAATCATCTGGTCGGCGGTTTTGCGCTGCGCCTTGCGGAACGGCTTCAAAATCTTGGTCTCCGGCGCGATGCCCATGCGGATTCGCAAAAATTCCTGCGTCCCCAGGGAGCCGATAATCGACTTCATCCCGTTGTGCCCCGCGGAACTACCGCGTTCGCGGATGCGGATCGTCCCCAAGGGCAAATCCAGCTCGTCGTAAATGACGATGAGATCCGTTTCAACTTTGACCTCATACTTCGCCGCCAGTTTCGCCACCGCGAGACCGCTCAAATTCATGTATGTGGCGGGCTTGGCCAACAGCACCGGCTCTGAGCCAATCTCAGCCCGTGCCGTAACCGCCTCACACTGATGATTGCGGACTTGCACTCCGCACTCATTCGCCACGCAATCAATCACTTCAAAGCCCAGATTATGCGGCGTGGAGTGATATTCGATTCCGGGATTTCCCAAACCGACGATCAATTTCACGCCGTATCACGATCCTTCGAATTACCGGCAACAACCAACTACTTCTTTTCCTTCTTCTCGGGCTTCTCCGCCGGAGCCTCGGCGCCTTCTTCCTCGGTCTCCTGCTTGCCCTTCTTGATTACTTCCGGCTCGGCTGGAGCAGCCGCAGCATCGGCCGCAACCGCTTCCGGAGCAGCCACTACTTCTTCCTTCACGGTGGTGACGTGCGCCACCGGCTGGTTTTCATCCGTCATGTACTTATACTTGTCACTCTGCGGCAAATCGGAAACGCGCAGGACTTTGCCGAAAACCAGGTGGCTGATGTCGGCCTCGATCGCTGCGGGAATATCCGCGGGCAAGCACTCCAGTTCGACTTCACGCAGCATCTGTTCCAGAATGCCGCCTTCGGTTTTCACGCCGGCAGCTTCGCCTTTGAGAACGATCGGCACCGCGACGGTCAGCTTCCTGTCCATGGCAATGCGCTTCAGATCGATATGCAGCAAAGCGCCTTTGATCGGCTCATACTGCCAATCCACGATCATGGCCTTGGTCTTCTCGCCATCGAGGGCCAGATCAAAAATGGTATTGTGCCCAGTCTTCGAGTTGAGAATCGACTTTACCTGCCGCGGATCGACAGCAACCGAGACCGCATCTTTGCCCGCACCATAAACCACAGCGGGAACTTTTCCGGCCACGCGCACACGCCGCGCGGCGTTCTTGTTGCCAGGAGTGCGCGCTTGCGCCTCCAACATATTGCTAGGGGTTGCAGTAGCCATAATTTATTCCTTTATAAAAATAGCTTGCTGACCGAAGTCTCCTCGTGGATGGACTGAATCGCCCGCCCAATCAAGCCGGCAATGGAAAGAACGTTGATCTTCGGTTCGTTCCGCGCCGCCTCGCTCAAGGGAATCGTATTGGTCACCACCACTTCAGTGATGCAGGACTTCGAAATATTCTCAACTGCCGGTCCTGAAAGCACGGCGTGCGAGGCACAGGCATAAACCGAAGATGCGCCGTTTTCCATCAAGGCAGCAGCCGTCTTTACCAAGGTGCCCGCAGTATCGATCAGATCGTCCAGCACCAAACAAGTACGTCCCTTGACGTCGCCGATCACGTTCATCACTTCCGCCACATTCATTTCCACCCGGCGTTTATCTACAATGGCCAGTGCTGAGTCCATCTTCTTGGCAAAAAACCTGGCCCGTTCCACACCGCCGGCATCCGGTGAAACCACCGTTAGGTTCGGCAGGTTCATCTTTCTGAAATGGTCTACCAGCACCGGCGACGCAAACAAATGGTCAACCGGGATATTGAAAAATCCCTGCAACTGCGGCGCGTGCAAATCCACGATCAATGCGCGGTTCGCGCCAGCCGTGGTCAGCAAGTCCGCCACCAATTTGGAAGTGATCGGCACCCGCGGCTTATCCTTGCGGTCCTGCCGAGCATAGCCAAAATACGGAATCACCGAAGTGATGCGCCGCGCCGACGCGCGTTTCAGCGCGTCCATCATCAACAACAACTCCATCAAGTGTTCGTCCACTGGGCGGCAAGTGGGCTGGATCACGAAAACATCCGCGCCGCGAACATTCTCCTGGATCTGGACGTAACATTCACCGTCTTTGAAGCGCGTGACCTGCGCCTGCCCGCGCGCCATGCGGAGAAAAGCGCAGACTTCATCGGCCAACACCTCGTTCGCCGTCCCGCAAAAAATCTTGAACTTATCGTCCACCCGCGCCCGTTGCGGCTTGTGTTCTGGTTTCTCGTCAGCGTTCACGTGCGTCTTTTTTTCCGTCGTGGTCGCAAGAGTAGCCATGTTTTTAGCCCTCAGCTTTCAGCTGCCAGCTATCAGCCTTGAGCACTGATAACCGGAAACTGGGAACTAGAAATCAGATCCTGAAGCTTTTCGCTCTTGGCCTTTAGCTAAGAGCTGGTTTTCTTGGCTGGGCCGCTAGGATTCGAACCTAGACAAAGTGCTCCAAAGGCACTTGACCTACCATTAGTCGACGGCCCAGTAATTGAAAACCGTTCGCCAAACTTAGGCAGTCAGAGGTCTCGATTATATCCACTCGAAACCCGAAACTTGCATTTTCTTCCAATACTGGGGGCGCGTCAGCGTGGTCGTAACCGCAGCCGGGACGCCATTGTTCTTCAATTTTCCCGCAGCTTTCAAAGCCACAGCGCGGGACCCAAACAACCCGTAAATCGCCGACCCCGACCCTGATAGCGAAGCGTACAAAGCCCCGCTCCGCTCGAGCACACTCTTGACCTCGCGCAATTCGGGATACTTAGGAAAGACGACTCGTTGAAAGTCGTTTTCGATCCCGGTACGGACAAGGTCGAGAAGTGGAGTCTCGGCCCGGCCTCCACCTCGTGTGGAGACACCGGATAAAGCTGACTCACTCAGCCAAACAGAAAGTCTGCGGCTGAACTCATTCATTCTATCGGAGGGATCAGTAACGGTCAATTTAGAAGCTGGGGGACCGGCCATGTGGGAACCCGCAGTGTGGGGACGGGCGCCCCCGCCCGTCCATGTCGAGCTAAGCTCGACAGTCCCCGCAGAAACTGCACTATGCCAATCCCTAAATGCCTGCGGGGTAGAAACCGCGACCTGAGGTGTAGCAATCACACAAGGTACAGACGGCAAATCCGGCAAAGGAAAAACCTCCTCCCCCCGCCCAACTCCAAGACAGGTTCCTCCGACAAGAAAAAGTGGCAAATCCGACCCAACCTCAGCCGCAATCCGCAACCGCTCAGATCCAGAAAGCCGTTTCTTCAAAGCCCGCTCCAAGGCCAGAAGGGCCCCCACCGCATTCCCCGAAGCCCCACCCAAGCCACCCTGCACCGGCAAAGACTTCTCAATTTCGATGACGACTTTTCTCCGAGCCCCCAGCACCGCCATAGCTCGATCCACAATCCGCCAGCAGGTATTGGAGTCATCCTTAGGAACGCGGGCATCGTCTGACCGAATCTCAATCCCCGTCCCGCGCCCCACCGAAACCCGAATCACATCATGCAGCCCAATGATCTGGTACACCGTCCGGAGATCATGAAACCCATCAGAACGAGAAGCGCCGATACACAGACCGAGATTGATTTTGGCGAAGGACCGAACCGTAATTTCCATGTTGAGGCATTCTAAACTTAAGGAATGAGGCCTACCCCTGGATGTCGCAAAAACGCGCAAGAAAAAGCGAAGTACTGGCAATCGACAACAATTAAAGCATCCGGAACTATATCTAACTGGCAATCGTGAGCAAAATCAGTTGAAAATCCCCTCCGCATAAAACTTTCCATATTCGACGAATTAGCTTACGATCATCGGCGTGTTTTTACACAGGAGAACTCTATGAAGAAAGATTTTCTTAAGTTCCGCCACCTCGGTCTTATCGCTCTTTTCTTCGGCCTCGCCACCGCCGCCTTTGCCGCCGACGTTGATGGCGTCTGGAAGGCCACGTTCGATACCCAAATCGGCGAACAACACTACACCTACACTCTCAAAGCAGACGGGGAAAAGCTGAATGGTACCGCCAAAAACGACATGGGTGAAACCAAGATCGAAGATGGAGTCGTCAAAGGCAACGACATCAGCTTTACTGAAAACCTGAATTTCCAAGGGCAGCCCATTACTATCAAGTACAAGGGCAAACTGGATGGCGACCAGATCAACTTCACACGCGAGGTGGGAACATTTGCCACGGAGACGCTAGTGGCCAAGCGGGAAAAAGCGAAATAGCCGATTTGAACCTAGCTGCGGCGGCGGGGAGTCAACCCCGCCGCTTGTAGTACACCGCAAACTCAAACCCCGGATTCGCAGGAAACAACTCCGCCACCTTCCGCAACCGCTCGGCCATGGCAGCCGGGGCCAGCAAAGGGTAATCCCGCTCGCGCAGATCGTAGTAATCCACATCGAGGAACAACGACAACAGATAAATCGAAATCGAATCCGAGAACGCCGCCGCGAAATATTCGTTCTTGTGCTTCTCCGTGTTCGGCCCGGTCGTAGTCGCCAGTTTGCGAGACTCCCATGCATCCAGCGAGGTCTCGCCTTTCACGCCGCCTTCCACCTGCTTCCAAACCAGGTCCGCAAAGGGCTGGGAAACTCCGGCGCGCTCCACCACCGCATGTCCCACGTTGATATAGAACTCAAACGCGACGGAGAACTTGTCATCCATCAGCCGGGTAGAGATGAAAACACACTGCGAGTCGCCCAAATTCAAATTGCGGTGGCAGACCGCGTCGTCACTCAACGCCACGTCATAACGATCCGCGATTACCGTCTCATCCCCCTGATTGATGGTGAGCGGGACAAAATAATAGGCCTTGCGCTCCAGCGCTGCCGCAGCTGTGATCGGCACGGCTGCCACCATCCGCTCAAGATCGGTATTGGAGACGGTGACTTCCCCAGAAATGGCATAGCAGATGCCATTCGAAGCCTGCGAGACAGGGGTTTGGCGGACTACATCGGCCGGCGGACGAGTAATGACCGGCGCAGTTTGAGACATGCAATGATTGTAGCTCACCGTCCAAAGTCCGGTCCTGTGACATGCTTGAATGGCAAATCCTGATACGTAGCAAACTCAGGAGCTACAATTGTCCGGATGCCCTCCCGGTCTCAGCCGCCCAACCCCGTCCTGGTTCCCATCCGCATCCTGCTGCTGACGATAGTGTCAACGCTTCTTGCCTTCGCGGTAAGCTTGCTGCTGGGCATTCTGGGCACCGTCGCCTGGGCCGCTCTGCATCACGTATCCCCCACCCTGACATTGGCTTACCGCCATTTCGCCCTGCCGCTGGCGGTTGCGGTTGGATTGGTCGTTTTGATAGTGGCAACGGTTCTGGAAGTCCGCCACTACCGCCAGGCAAAAGCACTGGCCGCACTGGAACGTGCGAGTTTCTGAAAAGATGGGGCAAGCGCCGTGCCCACACTGCCAGTCTCTGCACCAGATACAATAAATGTCGTGGCTCCACGCATCGCCATCCCCGTGCCTCACTCCACCGACCAGAAGTATGGAGAGCGGGCTTTGCCGCAGTATGCGCGGGCAGTGGAATTGGCTGGAGGTGAGCCAGTCACCATTCCACTCGACAAGCCTCCCGCCGAGGTCATGAAGCTGATTGAGCGCTGTGACGGCGTGTTACTTCCCGGCAGCAACGCGGATGTGGACCCGGCGAAGTACGATGCGCCCCGGCATCCCAAAACCGAGCCTTCCGACCCCAGGCGTGACACCGTCGACGAACTGCTCTTGCAGGATGCCTACAATATGCGCAAACCCGTGCTCGGCATCTGCTACGGACTGCAATTCCTGAACGTCTATCGCTCCGGAACGCTGGTCCAGCATATCGAGTCTCCGGTCAACCATGAAGCCGGTCGCACGGTCCCCGTTGCGCATACAGTCGAGATTACGCCCGGGTCGTTACTCGCCGATATTGTTAGCCCCGCAGACAAAAGCCCAAGCAAAGTTTCCATCCCCGCGAACTCCAGCCACCATCAATCCGCGGATGTAATTGGAGACGGCCTGCGAGCGGTAGCCCGCTGTCCGGACGATGGCATCATCGAAGCTATCGAAGGCACGGCTCGCGACCACTTTGTGTTGGCCGTGCAGTGGCACCCGGAGCGCTCGGTCGACGGCGACGAACATTCCCGGGCTATTTTCCATGCTTTGGTGGAAGCGGCCGCAGAGCGCCATCGCAAACTCGCGGGAGAATTTGAAGCGGTATAAGGATTCCGGCCACTTGGCCGGTGGTACTACGCATTTGGGTAGGTTTTCGGCTGGATAAGCCGTATCCTTACAACAGGCGAACCGAGATTTGCATCTGTTATCCGGTGCCAGAGACTTTCGTGGATCCCCTGAGCTACAGCATCATCATTCCGGCTTATAGCGAAAGCGCGCGTATCGCTTCCACGCTTGACAAGATCCTCGCCCATGCGGAAAGACATTCCTGGAAAGCGGAAATCATTGTCGTCGATGACGGTTCGCACGACTCCACCGTAGATATCATCCACGACTACATAGCCAGGCACGCCAACGTGCGCTTGATCCAGAACCAGCGCAATCGCGGAAAAGGATACAGCGTTCGCAATGGCATGCTGCACGCCAATGGGGAAGTGGTCTTGTTCAGTGATGCGGACTTATCTTCGCCCATTGAAGAAGCGGAAAAGCTGTTTGCCGCCATCCGCGAAGGCAACGACATTGCCATCGGCTCCCGCTGGGTCAACACTGACCTGCAAATCCGTAAACAACCGCTGTACCGCCGGCTCGGTAGTCGCGGCTTCAATTTTTTCCTGCGTATGTTCCTTCGCCTGGATTTCGAAGACACGCAATGCGGATTCAAGGCCTTCACCCAGCGCGCGGCCATCACGGTCTTTTCCCTGCAACAGATCGAACGCTGGGGATTCGATGCAGAGTTGCTCTACGTGGCGCGAAAGTACGGCTTCCGAGTGGCGGAAGTCCCGGTGGCCTGGGCCCATCGCGAAGGCACTCGCATGCATCCCTTCCGTGACGGGATTCACATGGTTTGGGATCTAATGCGCGTCCGCTGGAACGCCATCAGCGGCAAGTACAAACCCTCGAAATACGAAAGCTACGGTGTCGCCAAGCTACGCTAGGAAGCGCCGGCCGCGACCGCTGCTTCGGTTAAGATTCGCCGGGTAGAGATCCCGGCCGCGCGGTCGTAGGCCAGCGTCATGGACTGCGAACATTCTTCACACAGCCAGAAATATTCCAGCTTGCGTTCGGAGTTGTTTTCATTGAAGTCACGGGAGGCCTTCTCCATGCTGGCCATCAGGCCAGTTTCCAGGCGAAAAAGCTTTCCCTGGTTCAGGTAGAGAAAGACGGCCGAACATTCAGGATTGGCACACTTAGAGAGCATCTCGGGGTAGGATCGAGCCCGAACCACGAGCCGATCTTATCTCCAAGCGGCAGCCTTGCAACGCGTAAATCACGTAAACGGCAAGAGGGTATTCCCGTTTCAGGAAGCACTGCGAAGATGCGGCCTTTTGGGAACCGTCTCGGCGATCTTCTTTCCCATTTCACTGGTCGTGATGGCTCTCTGCCCGCCTTTTGCCAAGTCGGGCGTGCGAAGCCCTTCGGATAAAATCTGCGCGACGGCGGATTCCACGCACTTCGCCTCTTCCTCCAGCCTGAATGAATGCCGCAACATCATCGCAACCGAGAGGATCGCTCCTAACGGATTGGCAATGCCTTTGCCCGCGATATCGGGCGCTGAGCCGTGCACTGGTTCATACAGGGCCACCGGCCCACCCACGCTGGCGGACCCCAATAGGCCGAGTGAACCAATGATCCCGCCGGCTTCATCGGAGAGGATGTCTCCAAACATGTTCTCGGTCAGAATCACATCGAACTCCGCCGGACGCGCTACCAGCGCCATGGCCGCCGAATCCACATACATATGTGAGAGCTTGACCTCAGGGAACTTCGCGGCGACACGGTTGACCACATCGCGCCACAGACGCGAACAATCCAGCACATTGGCTTTGTCCACGGAAAGTACTTTCTTTCGCCGCGTTTGCGCCAACTCGAACCCAACCTGTGCGATGCGCTCGATTTCCTGCTCGCCGTAGCGCATGGTATCGGTGGCGACGCGCGATCCTTCAGGCCCATGAATCAATCGCGGCTCACCGAAATAAAGTCCGCCCAGCAGCTCGCGAACGATCATCATGTCGGTTCCCTGGACCAGTTCAGGGCGCAGCGGCGAACAGTCTTCCAGCCCGGGAAAGCAAATGGCAGGACGAAGGTTGGCAAACACGCCGAGTTCGCGCCGCAAGCGGAGCAAGCCCGCCTCCGGGCGAAGATTGCCCGCATGCTTGTCAAAAGCCGGACCGCCAACCGCGCCCAACAAAACTGCGTTCGCCGCAACACAGGCCTGGAGCGTGTCCCTGGGCAGCGGGTCATTGCTTGAAAGCAAGCCGGCCCCGCCAATATCTTTCCTGGTAATCGCCAGCTGATGTCCAAAGGTCGCGCTCACGCTCTCCAGAACGCGCACCGCTTCATGGGTAACCTCCGGACCAATTCCGTCTCCGGCCACAACCGCAATTTTGAGGAGCATTTCGTTCGGAACAACCTTCAGTTTTTACAGACGGGTCACGCTAACTGTTCCGGCAGGACAGAAACCGTGCAAAACCCAGGTGGCAATGGGATAAATTGTAAACGAGTTCACGGCGCAGACTAAGGAATTTCGCCCGCGCAGATAAAAATTCATGACTGGAGTTTCGCGCCCTACACACCCCAGAGATAATCTTCCTGCTCCCCGTGATGTTCGTGTCCGGAGCGCGGATCGACCGGGATGGAAGCAGGGAATACCTTTTGGAACGGCTCCCTCGCGTTAGCGGAGCTTGCAGCAGATTTGGCGCTTGCTTTGGGAGGCTCCATCTCCTTGGCCAGATCGCGAAGGTGGGTGTCTTCCACGCGTTTGACCTTATCCGCTACCACAATAAAGCGGCGATAAATATCATCCAACTGGCGCCGGTCAAACTGATACCCCAACTGCTCATATCGCTGGCCCAGCGCATGGCGGCCCGAGTGTTTGCACAAGACCAGGGTCGAATCCGGCACGCCGACGGTCTGCGGAGTAATGATCTCGTAGGTCAAGGGATTCTTGATCATTCCATCCTGATGAATGCCGGCAGCATGGGCGAACGCATTGCGCCCAATAATAGCCTTGTTGGGCTGCACCGAAACTCCGGTGACTTCGCTCAACATCTGGCTGGTTGGATAAAGCTGCTCCGTCACTACCGCAGTGTCATAAGGATACTGATCGCCCCGTACCTTGAGGACCATCACCAGCTCTTCCAGAGCTGCGTTGCCGGCACGCTCGCCGATTCCATTGACCGCACACTCGATCTGGCGCGCCCCGGCTTCGACCGCCGCCAGCGAATTCGCGACCGCCAGCCCTAGATCGTTGTGACAGTGGGCGGAGATGACCACGCCGTTGCCTCTTACTCGCTGCACCACGGTCTTGATCATCGCGCCAAAATCAGCCGGCACGGTGTAGCCAACCGTGTCTGGAATATTCAGCGTGGTTGCGCCCGCTTCGACGACGGCATTCAACACATCGCAGAGGAAATCCATGTCCGTGCGGGTGGCATCTTCCGGAGAAAACTCCACGTCCGCGCACAACGATTTGGCCAAACGGACGCCATCGCGGGCCTGTTCCAGGCACTTCTCGCGGGTCATCTTAAGCTTGTATTGAAGGTGAATGTCGGAAGTCGCCAAAAATACATGGATCCGCGGCCGCGCCGCGCCCTTCAGCGCACCCCAGGCCCGCTCGATGTCTTGCGGCACCGCGCGCGCCAGCCCACAAATCACCGGACGCCGGATCTCGGCGGCGATGGCCTGCACCGCTGTAAAATCTCCATCCGACGCGATCGGGAACCCGGCTTCGATCACATCTACGCCAAGACGGTCCAGTTGCCGTGCCAAACGCTGCTTCTCGGCTACGTTCATGCTGCAACCGGGTGACTGTTCGCCGTCCCGTAACGTGGTGTCAAATACCGTGATTCGCTCGCGTGCCATAGCTGATGAACCTCTCTCCAAGGGAATGATCATTATGCTATCCATATCGTAAACAAAAGCAAAGCTTATAATTTTAATAGTTACTATTAGATAAATTTAACTTATCAGTTATACTCATGCTTCTTTGAACCTCGCTGGGAGGCGCATGGACCTGGCCCAACTCGAAGTCTTCGTGGCCGTCGTTCGAGAAGGCCGCTTTTCCCGCGCAGCGGAGAAGTTGCACCGCACCCAATCCGCCATCAGTCAGACGATTCACAAGTTAGAGGAAGAAATCGGCGAGCCCCTGTTTGACCGTTCCTCCCGCGAAGGCAGGCTCACCGATGTTGGGCAAGTCCTGCAAGACCACGCGGAAAAGCTGCTGAACCTGCGCCAGGGCGCCTATCAGGCCTTGCTGGAACTGCGCGAACTACAACAGGGCAAGCTGTCCATCGCCGCCAACGAACTGACCGCCCTGTATTTGCTTCCGGTTCTGGCGGAATTCCGCCGCCTGCATCCCATGATCAAGATCGCCGTGCAACGTTCGCTGGGCCGCAACATCCCCGAAGACATTCTCCGCCACAATTGCGAACTGGGCGTCCTCACCTACGATCCGCAAACTCCTCAGTTGCGCTCGGTGGTTGTTTATGAAGATGAGCTTGTCTTCGTCGTGCCTCCGACACATGCTCTGGCAGCGGAGAAACAAGTCAGCATTCAGCAACTGGGGACTGAGTCATTCGTAGCTCATAACGTCTCGTCACCCTACCGCGAGAAGGTCATTGAGGCGTTCAAGCGCCACAAGACCCCATTGCATATGGAGGTCGAACTCCCCACCCTGCAAGCCATCAAGAACTTCGTTGCCGCGGGAAATGGGGTGGCGTTCCTTCCGGAAATCAGTGTGGAGAACGAACTGGCAAGCGGGGAACTCAAAACCATTCTGGTCAAAGACCTTCGCCTGCACCGCAAACTGCGCCTGGTGTATCGCAAGTCGGCGAGTCTATCCCACGCAGCCCGGGCATTCTTGAAAGTTGCAGAGAACATCGCGGAGGAGCGAGGCGGCCGCTATCGCTCAGCCTTGCAGAGCTGAAATCATTACGCCTGGCTCAATGCGGCCTGCTCCCCCGCGAGAATCGCTTCTCCCACGGTAGGATGGATCTCAAACAACGAAGTGAGATTGAACAGTTTCAACAAGCTGTAAACCCGTTGGTTCGGCGCCACCAATTTCACCGCGCGTCCATCGGTCCTCGCGCGATTGAGTACCGCCACCAACTCTCCCAGCCCGGCGCTATCGATGGCTTCCACACCACTAAGGTCGAGAACGACCTGGCGCACGCAAGACAACACCTCCGCGACTCGAGCCGAAAGCGCCGCAGCCTCGTCTCGATACACGAGCCGCCCCTTGCAATACACCACTGCCAATCCCAGGTTTTCGCGCACTTCCAAACTTAAGTTCAACTTCGACTCCTTCATGAAGGCTGGTAAGAATTCTGACTGTTGTAGACATGCACGCGCCGACATAAACTCACCCATTTTTCCGATCGCACCTTTCCTACATTCATAGACGATTGAAAGGGTCGTTCAGTTCAGTAAAAATTTGTTAAAAGGTTTGGGGCCAAAAGTAACCGGCGATGTTTAGATTGAGCGGCGGCCCATTGCGACCTTAATTTCCGGTTAATCTTGCCAATCACTTCGTCCATCTATAGACTTAGTCTATTAGACTTAGTTTAATTATCCATGAAAACAGTAAACATTCACTATGCCAAGACCAACCTATCGCGGTTGGTGGATAAGGCCTCCAAAGGTGAGCCCTTTGTCATCGCCAAAGCGGGAAAGCCGGTCGTGAAGGTCACGGCACTTTCGACTCCGGTGGCTTCCCAGATACGCCGGACCGGATTTCTAGAAGGACAAATCTCCGTCCCCGACGACTTCGATCGCATGGGCAACGCTGAGATTGAGCGCATGTTTAGCGGTAGACCATGAAACTGCTACTGGACACGCATCTTCTTCTCTGGGCCGCTGGCTCCCCCCATCGTCTCTCCGAAGATATTCGTGTCCTCCTCGACAATCCGGAAAACGAACCCATGTTCAGCGCTGCCAGCTTATGGGAGGTTGCCATCAAGAGCAGCCTGGGCCGCGCAGATTTCAAAGTTGACGCGCGCCTGTTGCGCCGCGGATTGCTGGACAACGGCTACACCGAGCTGCCCATCATCAGCGACCACGTGGTCGCTACCGAGAGCCTCCCCCAATTTCACCAGGATCCCTTCGACAGAATCCTGGTGGCGCAGGCGACGCTGGAGGGCATCACGCTGCTGACTGGCGATCCGCTCGTCTCCCAGTATCCAGGCCCGATAAAAACGGTCTAAAGGGGACTAACTCCATTTCAAGCGGATTTGTGGAAGGGCACGAGTTTCACTCGTGCCGTTTCGTGATTCATATGACCTACGCGCCCGTGGGGTGCATCCGCCATCAGGCGTCCGGGGTACTGGTAGTTGCGCCTAACGGCACCAAATCACAATCTTCCCTCTTGGCGGCACGAGTGGAACTCGTGACCTTCCACGATTGCGCTAAAAACAAATTCTTTTCCGCAGCCCTGTTAGAGATTCCGCGCTAGGTCGCGATGCCCGCGAGTTCCAGGTCTTGGTCATCGGAAAAGTCGGCTCCTTCGGGCCCATCCTCTGTCGCCGATGTGGCATTCATTTCCGGGGCTGGATCGCTGTATTCGCGAATCCTCACTCCCTCCGAATCCACCGTGATATAAGTCGCTTGAGAATCGGTCCAACTGCCGGAGTTGTAATACTCAATCCCCTCTTGCTCACGCTGCATGGCAATGTGGGTGTGTCCGCAGAAAACCCGGCTCGCGTGCCACAACCGCGCCTGGGCGATCGCCCCGGCCGCAACTTTGGCGGAGAGCCGCAGCCAGCGAGTGTTCAGCAAATCCACGTAGCGGGAAAATCGGCGGTCCGCTAAATCCAGCTTCTGCAATTGCAGATGCAGAAACGATCCCAGATTACTCAACAACACATTGTTGACTGCAAAGCGATCGAACTGGTGCCCGTGCACCGCCAGGTGCAGCCGGCCCGCAAACTCCCAGGTGTATTCCTGATAGACCTTCACGCCCACCAGGTGTGACATGACATTGGTCAGGCCCTGATCATGATTGCCCTCAACCCACACGACTTCAATTCTGCGTTTGGGATTAGAAAGCTTGCGAATGTAGCCAAGGAACTTCCAATGTTCCTTGGTGAGCCGGCCAAAATTCAGATCGGAGAAAATGTCTCCCAGCAGAACCAGGCGGCGAAAGCTGGTTTCGCGGAGCATGCGCATGGCATCCTGCGCCCGGCTGATGTGCGATCCCAGGTGCAGGTCGGACAAGATGAGCGTGTCATAGGTAGCGCTACTCATCCCCTTGGTTGTAGCGCAATGATGTTACGGGGTCGTTAAAACTGCACCAAAAATAGGTCAATCGGTAACAACATGATAAATAGGGAGTTGCAAATTGGATCCCTATTTCGGAGCGGGCGGAACATACTCTTTCGGGAGAGACGCGCCCTGTCCAAAGAAGAATTGCTCCAATTGTTGCACGATGGCCTGCTGGTCCTCTTTCCGCGCGGGATTGAGGCGGTATTCGTTCAACAGCATCTTGCAGTGCTCCATCCACATCCCCCAGGCCTGCTTGGAGACGTTCTCGTACACTTTCTGGCCTAGCTCCGTATCGAAAGGAGGCTCATCCAGCCCGGGGAGCTCCTTTTGCAGTTTGACGCAGAAAACAGTGCGCTCAGCCATTGGTATTTTCCTTAGAGGACAACAAGAAAATTATCTCACAGCAAGGCATGTCGCCTGGTGTAGACGGCCTTCGCTTACCGGGAAATGGACAAAGAAATCGATGGTGGGCCCTCCAGGATTTGAACCTGGGACCAATGGATTATGAGTCCACTGCTCTAACCGCTGAGCTAAGGGCCCTTTCCGCCAATCTAGCACAGTTGGAAACAGACCACGGCATTGCAGGTTCCCCAGGCGAGTTGGTCCAACTCTAATCAACCTGTAATGCCCTGTATCACTTAGCGATTCGTTACGGATGGGTTACCAAAGTTTCTGCGTATGGAACCTAAGTGCTTGTTTATAAGGACTTTAGCTTATAGCATTAGAAGCGTTTTTGACCCTCTCAGACTTCTCCCCCAAAGTCCTGGCAGGCTCATCAGGCTCGCTCTATTCATAAACTATGAATGGTCGTGCACACTCATGGAAATCCATGTCGTTCGAAGCCAAGGGGTTCGTATGCCTGGTCGTGACCTCAGGCCTGGTAGTTCTCGGTTACGGCATGACCCACTCCTCCAGCAAGAACATTGCGGAGTTTGTTTGCTACCTGCTAGTCGCTTTTCTGGCCTCAACGCTTTCGGTCAATTTACCCGACGTGGCGGATACCATGTCTGCCAACTTTGTGCTGGTGCTGGTCGGGATTCTGGAGCTCAGTTTCACTGAAACTCTTGCCCTGGGATGCGTGGCTGTTCTCACCCAAACCTTTCGCCGCGACCGTAAGCGGCCCATCATTCTGGCAGTGAATCTTTGCACCAGCGCGTTCGCCATCGCGTTGTCTTACAACTTCTATCACTCCGGGTTTGTTCCCAAGCTGCTGGACAGCTCCGTTCCATGGTTGCTGCTGGCCGCATCGGTCTACTTTCTGGCCAACACCGGCTTGGTGGCAACCTCGAGTGCGCTGCTGGAAAGAAAGTCGCTGCACAAAATCTGGGTAGACTGCTATTCCTGGTCGTTCCCCTACTACCTGGTGGGCGCCGGCGTGGCGGCCCTGATCGGCTGGGTCAATAAGCAATACCAATGGCAATCCTCGTTAATGGTTCTTCCTGTTATCTACCTGATTTATCGCTCCTACCATCTTTATCTAAGCAAGCTGGAAGACAAAAAACAGCATGGCGAGGAGATGGCTGGCCTTCACCTGCGTACGATTGAGGCCTTGGCGCTGGCCATCGAGGCCAAGGACCACACCACCCACGACCATCTGCAACGGGTGAAAGTGTATGCCGTGGAAGTTGCCAAGGAGATGGGCGTCAACAAGGATGAACTTGAAGCGCTCCACGCTGCTGCTTTACTGCACGACATTGGGAAGCTGGCTGTACCCGAGCACATCATTTCCAAGCCAGGGCGCCTGACTCCGGAAGAATTCGAAAAGATGAAGATCCATCCCGTCGTGGGTGCAGAAATTCTCGAACGGGTCCGCTTCCCTTATCCGGTCGTCCCGATTGTCCGCGCTCACCATGAGAAATGGGACGGCACCGGCTACCCCCACGGGCTCAAGGGCACACAGATTCCCATTGGCGCCAGGATTCTTAGCGCGGTGGATTTCCTGGACGCGCTGACCTCCGACCGTCAATATCGACGTGCAGTCCCGATCGAAGAGGTGATGAAGCGCCTGCAAGCGGAGTCCGGCAAAGCCTTCGACCCTAAGGTGGTTGACGTACTACAGAAACGGTATCGGGATCTGGAACGGAGTATCCAATCGGGATCGAAGCGGTCCGAATCCAAGCTGTCCACGGAAGTACGGGTGGAACGCGGTGAGGCTCCCGCCACCGGATTCGAGCAGAACGTTGCCCCGGAACGCCCGGAAGCAAGCTTCCTGTCATCCATTGCGGCTGCCCGCCAGGAAGCGCAAACCCTGTTCGAGCTAAGCCAGGACCTGGGCGCATCGCTCAGCCTGGCGGAAACCCTCTCTGTGTTCTCGGTGAAACTCCGCCGTCTCGTTCCCTACGACGCGATCGCCATCTACATTCAGCGTGGCAAGGAACTGGTCCCCGAGCATGTTAACGGCGACAACTTCCGCCTGTTTTCCTCGCTGCGCATTCCCATCGGCCAGGGCCTGTCCGGTTGGGTGGCGCACAATAAAAAGCCCATCATCAACGGCAATCCATCGGTCGAACCGGGATACCTGAACGATCCCACGAAATTCAGCACGCTCCGCTCTGCGCTCGCAGTTCCGTTGGAAGGAGTAGCTGGACCCATCGGCGTTCTGGCGCTCTACCATGCCGAAAGCGATTCCTTCACTTCGGACCACTTGCGCATTCTTCTCGCCGTCAGCTCCAAGATGGCGCTGTCGATCGAAAATGCGATGAAGTACGAACAAGCGGAAAGCTCCGCCACCACCGACTATCTGACGGACCTACCCAACGCGCGCTCCCTGTTCTTGCAATTGGAGCGTGAACTAGCCCGTTGTAAGCGTTCCAACACCGGGCTGGCCGTGATGGTCTGCGACATGGATGGCTTCAAGCAAATCAATGACCGCTTTGGTCATTTGGAAGGTAATCGCGTGCTCCGCCTTTTCGCGCAGGCACTCAAGCATAGCTGCCGCGATTATGACTATGTGGCCCGCATGGGAGGAGACGAGTTTGTCGTCGTTGCCCCCGGGCTTTCCACTGAATCCGCCAACAAGAAAGTGCATCAGCTGCGTGAACTGGCCCAGCAGGCTGGCCGCGAAGTCTGCGGCGAAGACATTCTTTCCTTGAGTACCGGATACGCGCTTTACCCCACCGACGGCACCGACGCCGAGGCCCTGCTGGCCGAAGCCGACCGGCGCATGTATCTGGAAAAACAGCGTCAGCCCTTCCGCAAGAACCGCCGCCTCTATCCCCGCATGAAGTGCCGAGTCACCATCGAATTCCAGGAACACGGGAAAGATACATTGATGATGGGCAACCTGACCGATGTGAGTTTGGGAGGCTGTTTCGTGGAAACCAGCATCATCATACCCGCGGGAACGCCGTTGAAGATGGTGTTCTCCATTGATGACGGCAAAGTCCAGGCAGAAGGCAGTGTGCAGCGCCTGGAGCCGGGGTCGGGCATCGCCATCCAATTCAACGAAGCCACCCGGGGTGACCGGGGCAAAATCTTTCAGGTCATCGAATACGTCCAGAAGGCATCGCAACAATACGACAGCAGTTACTATGAAAAACTTCTGGAACAGAACTCCAAAGTTTAGTCGAATACCCGCTTAGGATAAAACGAAAGAAGATAGAAAGAAGGGCGTCCATGCCCGTTACCCGGCATAAACATCATCAAAAGCCTTGCCGGACGGTTCCGGCACAAGACGGGCGGGGATCGTCTCTGCTTACTTCCCGCGGAACAAGAAAACCAAATCAATAATCAGGATCACCACGACCATCAGCTCCAGCACAAACGCCCGGCTTTGATGGAACTGGTCGACCATAAAGCGGTAAAGGTCTTCGGCCGCAGTCAACTTCTCCTGGACCAAGTCCTTATAGTCGGGCACGCCAATCCTGGCGGCAGCCAGCTTGTACAAGCGGGCCGAGAACATGTCACTCAGGAACTTGATGGCATTGTCCGCATGCTCGGTCAATTCAGCGACATCGAGCAGGACAGTATGCAGCTTGCTGGCCGCCTGCGCCAATTTCCAACGAGTGAGGAATCCAGTCCCCTTATCCAGGAACTTATAGACCCCATCCAACTCACGAGTCAGCAGCTCATCATAATGGCGGAACTCAAGCAGCTGCGAATTGGCATATTCCAGCAGCTGTATGGCAGTTTCCGCCCCGGCGGCGGTGTCATAGAGGAACGCGCTATTCCACCCGATCACGGTCAGATCATTGGGATAGTAGGAAATGCGGGCCTGCATTACCTCATTGCGCTCGCCTTCGGAGAGAGTTGCAGTCTCGCCGCGCACGATTTGCGCGATGCGGGCCCCCTGTGCTTCCACCAGCTCCGCTGCCGAAGGCGACCCGGCGACATCTCGCACATGGAAAATGAAGTAATCCTCACTCAACCATTCCTTGTAAGGCTTGACCAGCGCCGGGGCCGCCTGCTCGAGACACTTCCGCGCGATCCGCGAGGCATGTTTCTCAAAGTCAACGTCCCAAACCCATCGGCTGGCCAGCTTGACCAGCGTGTCCCAATCCCCGGAAAAGGGAAGCTCAAACACCACGCTGAGGACTCCGTAGTCGTAGTACTTGATCTCGCCGCGAAGCTGCTCCCCACTTTCCAGAACCAGGGGATCAATCGGGTCCACCACTGGCGGCCTCTGATACCGGACATATCCCGGCGACTGGTGCTTGGAGCTGATCCGCTCCAGGGTTCGGGCGCCGGCGATTTCACGCAACCGGTCAAGCCGTATCTCCTCGCAGACATCAAACTGAATCAACACCAGCACCGATCCGCGCAAAGTCGTCTCCAAGGCGGACTCGGGTTTAACGGTAAGACCGGTCATTTGGTCGGTGACGAGCATCATTGCAGGATACCTGGGCTTTCGGAGGACTAGAGATATTGTCCCAGATTCCGGGAAGGCTGGCGAGTGTAAGCAAACCGCTTACTATCAATAGTATAAGGAGAAACTGGAGCGCCCTGGCTACAAACCCAGCCGTATTACTTCCGCAAGGTGAAGTGCCCGTCGCCCGGTCCCCTGAGCGATCTGCTCTCGGCAACTGAAGCCGTTGGCAATGATCAGGCAGTCAGCAGGCGTCTTGCGCACTGCCGGTAGCAGTTCCAACTCGCCAACCGCCATCGAGACCTCGTATCGCTCCCGCTCAAACCCAAACGACCCGGCCATGCCGCAACATCCGGGAGCGGGGGAATGAAAATCAATCCCCATCCGCCGCAGCACGCTCTCCTCGTCGGTCATCTTCATGACGGATTTGTGGTGACAATGCCCATGAAGCAGTGCTCGACGGTTCAATTTTGGCAGCGGGAAGCTGGGAGCCTTTCTCTCCAGGAATTCGCTCAACAGATAAACCTGCTGCGAGAGTTTCCAGGCCCGGGCATCCTGGGGAAAGAAATTCAACAATTCATCCCGAAACACAGCCGCACAGCTGGGTTCCAAAGCCACCACCGGGGTCCCGGCCTCAATCTCCGGCCCAAGCTGGTCCAAAATACCGAGCAATAGCTTCTTCGCCCGATCCAGGAACCCAAAATCGTAAAGTGGACGACCACAGCACAACCCGGCTCGCGGCAAGCGGACATCAAATCCGGCCGCCTCCAGCACCTCGACCGCAGCTTGCGCAGTCCCCGGCAGAAAGTAGTTGTTGAAGGTGTCGGGCCACAACAGAACTGGAGAGCCCACGGCATTGCGCGGCACCCGCCGACCGAACCACGAGCGGAAGGTGCGCCCAGCAAATTGCGGCACCCGTCGTTCCTGCGGCATCCCCGCTGCCCACTTGGCAATCGTCCGGACGCCCGGAAGTTGTGTTCCCAAATTCACCAGCCAAGGCGCGTTGCTGGCAATTCGCGCCCAGCGGTCGATATGGGCGAAAGCATAAGCGCTTCGCGGACGCAGGCGGCCTTCGAAATAATGGGAAAGAAACTCCGCCTTATACGAGGCCACATCCACCGCCACCGGACAATCGCTCTTGCACCCTTTGCAAGCAAGACAAAGATCGAGCGATTCTTTGACGCCCTCATCTCGCCACCCGCCTTGGATGACCTCGCCTTGCGCCATCTCCCAAAGCAGCCGCGCCCGGCCACGCGTGGAGTGCTCCTCCTCCCGAGTCACCCGGTAGCTGGGACACATCACTCCGCCCTCATCGCTCCGGCATTTGCCTACGCCGACGCATCGGGAGGCGGCCTCAGCCATGCTGCCGTGGTCGGCGGGGAACTTGAAGTGGGTCTCTGGTTGCCACATCTTCAATTCGGGGTGGACCCGCAAATTGTCATCAATCCGGTAAGGTTCAACTACCTTGCCCGGATTCATCTTCCACTCCGGGTCCCACAATGCTTTGAACTCACGGAAAGCCTGCACTAGTTCCGGCCCAAACATCTTGGGAAGCAGTTCCGCCCGGGATTGTCCGTCGCCATGTTCGCCGGAGAACGACCCGCCATAACTGACGACCAGGTCCGCGGCGTCCTCTACAAACTTGCGGAAATTGCGCACGCCGTCGCTAGTCTCAAAATCAAAGCTGATCCGCAGGTGGACGCAGGCGTGGCCAAAGTGCCCATACATCACGGCGTGATACCCGAAGCTGTCCAACAACTTGCGGAGATCGCGCAGATAGCCGCCCAGCTTCTCCGGTGCAACCGCGGCATCCTCCCAACCTTCCCAGGCTCCAGGCTCGCCGGGAACATGGGAAACCACTCCCAGTCCAGACTCGCGCACTTGCCAGGCCCGCTTGATCTGCCGCGGATCGGTCAACAACCTCATCTGCGGAGGACTCGCACTTCGGGTCAGCGCCGTCATCATTTTTCGCGCCTGGTCCTCAGCTTGGGCCAGAGTATCGCCGCCGAATTCCGCCATCAGCCAGCCGCCGCCTTCGGGCAGTTGCCCAATACCGTCGGGATTGACCCCTTTGCGCCGGCTGAAAAGCACCAGCTGCCCATCAAACCCCTCGAGGCCGATCGGCTTGTGTTGCATGACTTCCGGCACATGATCGGCACACTGGTAAACGTCGGGATAGCCGATCAGGACTAACACCCGCTGCGGCGGGCTTTCTACGAGTCGGCAAGTGGCTCTGAGAACGGTGACGCAGGTTCCCTCCGTCCCGACCAAAGCCCGGGCAACATGGAATCCATTTTCGGGAAGGAGTTGATTCAGGTTGTAACCGGAAACCCGGCGCGGGATATCGGGATAGCGTTCGCGAATCAGGTGCGCATACTGATCACGTAGAGTCTTCAATCCGCCGTATATGTCTCCCACTCGTCCACCCGCACGAATCAAAGACTCCAGCGCCTGCTCGCTGGTTGCGCCGACCTCCAGGCGCAGACCGCCATAGGTCAGAACCTCTAATGCCTCGATGTTGTCGTCGGTCTTGCCTGCCATGACGGAGTGCACGCCGCACGAGTTATTGCCAATCATCCCGCCCAGTGTGCAGCGGTCGTGCGTGGCAGGGTCAGGCGCAAAAGTCAGTTGGTGTTTTTCGGCGGCGTTGCGCAGCCGGTCCAACACCACTCCAGGCTGCACCGAAGCCAGCCGCCGCACTGGATCGATGTCCAGAATTTCGGCCATGTACTTGGAGAAATCAAGCACCACAGCGACGTTGCAACACTGCCCGGCCAGCGAAGTGCCACCACCACGACACAAAAGCGGGGCGCCGAATTCACGCGCCGTGGCCACCGCGGCAATCACATCATCTGTATTTCGGGGAACCACAACTCCGATGGGTACCTGCCGGTAATTAGAGGCATCCGTTGCGTAGAGCGCCCGGCTGCCGTGATCGAAGCGGACTTCGCCTTGCAGATGGCGGCGCAGCGCAGCCGCCAGCCCATCCGCGTCTACTTTTGCGGATTTGGCGGCGCGTGCCAGTTCTACAAAGTCTTGCGGCATGAGGACGCGGGCGGTCTAACTTGCTTTCGTAACTCGGGTAATTTGAATCATAGTCTTGCCATTCGCCCCTTGGATGGTGATCGTGGTCATGTCAGCCTTATCGCCAGAGTAGAAGGTGTACACGTCTCCTTGGCCACTATAGTTTGCGCTGGGGAACTTGGAACGATAAAACTCCGCCACCTGGCTTGCCGAATCTTCGGTCTGCAATACCGCAGTCGAGGTATGCATGCCGGCGATGGTCATCGACACCGAGCCATTCTTTTGTGCCTGGGCTCCGGGATAGAGGTCCACTCCGAGGTTGCGGACCACTTCCTCAGGATCATCATTGGTTTCTACGCTACCAAACGGAGAGTCAACCTTTACTTGCCCATTCTTCTGAGTGATGTGGCTGCTCTTGGCAATGCGGTAGCCGATGTAGCTGACGGTCCCAATCCCGATAATCCCGAGACCGACGATAACGGCCACAACAATCACAATGATTTTGACGGCATTGCCGCCGCCCTGTTTGGGCGGAGTTCCCGCCGCCGCGGCCGCCGGAGTCGCGGAAGACGCATTGCCCGCAGGTACAGCCGCTCCACATTTGTTGCAGAACTTCGTACCCGCATCGAGAGTAGTTCCACAGGAATTACAGAATGCCATAAGTCACCTCGCGAAGGAGAAGTAGCCCGACGGCGGAGTATAACCCAAATCAAATCGGCTGGGCGGAAGGAAATGTGTTAGCTGAGCATCCGGGTCGAGTAATCGGCCAGGCTCAGAACCAGCAAAAGCAGGAGCCAGAAAATTGCGGCAATCACCACTGTCTTGGTGAGCTTCTCGCTCGTGTATTTCACGTGCATGAAGAACAAGACCACGAGCACGGCTTTGAAGGAAGCGATGGTCAAGGCAACGATGGTATTGAAGGGACCGAGATCGATAAAAGCCACACCGGCAGTGACGCCGGTCAGGACCATGAGCGTGATCCAAATTAGCACGTAGAGTCTGGTGGACGTGATATGTTGCGAATGTTCTGACATGGCTTTATCTCACAGCGGCTTGCGATCGATCAGGTACAACAACGGAAACAGGTAAATCCACACAATATCGACGAAGTGCCAGTACAGCCCTCCGATTTCCACGGGTGTGTAGTACTCCGGCGTGAAGCGTCCCTTCCAGGCGCCGTAGATCAGCCAGATAAAGATGCCCAGCCCAATGATCATGTGCAATGCGTGCAGACCGGTCATGGCGAAATAGAGAGAGAAGAAAATCTGCGCGCGCGCAGCATCAATATGCAGCTGAGGATAGTCCTGGATCAGGTCGGCCGCGCTGAACGAGGCGCCGGGGATGTGATGCTCTTGATATTTTTCGTACCATTCGACGCCCTTGATCCCGAGGAATGCCAGCCCAAAAACCAGGGTCAGCCCGAGAAGCGCAATCAACAGCTTGCGCTTTCCCGTCTGCGCGGCGCGAACGCTCAGAGCTACCGTCAAACTACTGCAGATCAGGACCGCGGTATTGATGGCGCCGGGCAAGATCCTGATACTGCGGCTGGCGGCTGCGAATTCGTTGAAATAGGCCAGGCGGTAGATCAGGTACGCGCAGAACATCCCCCCGAAAAACATAATTTCAGTGGCCAAAAAGAGCCACATGCCCAGCGATGAAGCCTGTCTTTGCTGTTCCTCGTCGGCGAAGTGGTGGCGCAACTCCGGCCCGTGGACATGTTCGACCGCGACGTCGCTATTGCTCAACGGTAACCTCCTCGGGCGCCGGAATGTTTGCGTAGTCGTAGGCTTCCCAGGTCACATGGGGAGTCTCGTCAAAGTTAAACGTAGTGGGCGGAGACTGTGTCATCCACTCCAGGCCGGAGGCGGCCCACGGATTGGCGTCGGCAATCTTGCCGTAGCGCATCGACCACAAGAAATAAATCATAGGCAGCAAATAGCCGACGCCGAGGATGGTGGCGCCCGCGGTGGAAAGCACGTTCAAGACCTGGAACTCAGGCGAATGCGAGTAGTCCCAATAGCGGCGCGGCATCCCCATGTAACCGAGAACGAACTGCGGGAAGAACGTGAGATTGAAGCCGATGAACACGATCAGCGCCGCCAACCGTCCCCAGCCCTCGGGATATAACCGGCCGGAAATCTTTGGCCACCAGAAATGGATTCCCGCCATGTAGCCCATCACCGCGCCTCCCACCATGATGTAGTGGAAGTGCGCGATCACGAAATAGGTATCGGTCACATGGACATCGATGCCCAGAGCCGACAGGAACAGACCGGTAAGCCCGCCCATGGTAAACAGTCCAATGAAGCCGAAGGCGTACAACATGGGCGTGGAAAACGCGATCGAGCCTTTGTACATAGTTGCGGTCCAGTTGAAGACCTTGATCGCCGAGGGTACGGCCACCATATAGCTAAGCAGCGAAAAGATGAGCGCCGCCTGCAAGGAAATCCCGGCCGTAAACATGTGGTGCGCCCACACCAGGAATCCGAACACCGCAATGGCGATGCTGGACATGGCGATGAAGGAGTAACCGAAGATGCGTTTGCGCGCGAAGCAGGCAATCACCTCGCTCACCACGCCCATGGAGGGCAGAATCATGATGTAGACCGCGGGGTGGGAGTAGAACCAGAACAAATGCTGAAAAAGCAATGGGTCGCCACCCAGGCGTGGATCGAAAATTCCCAGATGCAGCACCCGTTCCACCACTACCAGCACCAGGGTCACGGCAATCACCGGTGTCCCCAGCAACTGGATGATGCTGGTCGCGTAGTGCGCCCAGATAAACAGCGGCAGGCGCATCCAGGTCATGCCCGGCGCGCGCATGCGGTGAATCGTGACTACGAAGTTCAGCCCGGTCAGAATCGACGAAAAACCGCTGATGAAAATCGCGATTCCGGCCTCCGCCACTTTGGTATTGCTGAACGCCGTGCTCAGCGGAGTGTAGAAGGTCCAGCCCGTGTCCACCCCACCGGTCAGGATGCAGTGCACATAGATCACGCCAGCGATGATGTACAGATACCAGCTCAGCAGGTTGATCTTGGGAAATGCCAGGTCTTTGGCGCCGATCATCAGCGGCACAAGAAAGTTCCCCAACACCGCCGGAATCGACGGGATGAGAAAGAAGAAGACCATCACTTGGCCGTGCATGCTGAACAGCTTGTTGTAGGTATCGGCCTGAACCAGGTCGCCTGCGGGCGTGAGCAGTTCCAGGCGGATCAGCAAAGCGAACAATCCACCAATAAAGAAGAAGAACGTAATCGAAATCAGGTAGAGCAAAGCGATCCGCTTGTGGTCGGTTGTCAGCAGCCAAGACTTGATCCCGTACTCATGGTTGAGATAGTTCGGACGTTCGGCAGTAATCGCTGGGGTAGCCATTACGGTTGCACCTTCGGTTCCTCAAGTTGCGAGCCCACTGCGGCGCTGGCGGCTCCGGTCGCGGGCTTGTTCAGGGACTTCACATACGCCACCAGCGCGTTGAGCTGTTCCTCCGTCACCAGGCCCTGAAACGGCGGCATCACCGGCTTGAACCCGCTCACCACTTTGGCGGTTGGAACCAGGATCGATTCGCGGATATAGGCCTCGTCAGCGATCACGCTGCTGCCATCTTCCAGCTGGACTTTCTTGCCAAATAGAGCGGTCAAATCCGGCCCACGCCCCTGGGTATCGAAACGGTGGCAGGTGGAACATCCCAGCTGCTCGAACACGGATTGCCCGGTGGATGCCATAGTTCCCGATGCCGCGCCGCCCCCCAGCCATGCCTCATACTGCGCCGGCTCCATCACCACGACTTGCCCAATCATGCCCGAGTGCTGTGTTCCGCAGTATTCCGCGCAGAACAGGTGATAGGTTCCCGGCTTGGTCGCCCGGAACCACAAAGTGGTATAGCGCCCGGGGAGAACATCCTGCTTGAGGCGGAATGCGGGAACAAAAAAACTGTGGATCAC
>Ga0137366_10000035_pt1 | contig 65598 bp, 55 predicted proteins | sample SagtaG_8_FD_104938 | JGI IMG/M metagenome (GOLD analysis project Ga0137366, IMG submission 104938) | Vadose zone soil microbial communities from Sagehorn Ranch, Mendocino, California, USA - Sage1_L_60_16 metaG | ecosystem: Environmental > Terrestrial > Soil > Vadose zone | place: USA...
GAGAATCTCCGATGTCGCAATAGCGGTGTCGCCATATCCGATTCGTCGGCTGCACGAGTCAATACGCTATCAACGAGTTGAAGTCTTTGAGGAGTGACGAAACAGGAACAACTACTTGCTACTGGAAATGCACAAGCTGTTGTGCATTTCCTGTTCACTGGGTATCGAGGGGGAGGTGGCGGTCAATAAGATGGCAACGCCGAAGAGCATCGGCACCAGGAAACTCCTACCTGATCACTTTCCCGCTCCGAAGCCTCGATAAACCGAATCAGCATCTCGATATGTTCGTCGCACTCCCAATCTAGCGTAGTTTTTGACCGCCCCTACTCGTGCCTCAACGCCTCGATCGGATCCAATCGCGAGGCGCGAAGCGCCGGAATCATGCCGCTAATTAGTCCCACGGCGCCAAGAATTAGCGTGGACGCGATCAGCGTTCCCGGAGCGATGATCAAGCGGATGTCGCCAGCCTCGCCGTTTTTCGCAAAAGCGCTGTACAAGGTGAGCCTTCCCACGGAAAGCGCGACCGCGTAAGCCAGCAGCACGCCAAGCACGCCGCCGACAAACGTAATGGTCAGAGCTTCGGCAAGGAACTGCGTCAAAATATATTTTCGCTGCGCGCCGAGCGCCTTCTGCACGCCGATCTCCCGCGTGCGCTGGGTGACGGAAACCAGCATGATATTCATGAGGCCGACTCCGCCGATACCAAGCGTAAGCGTGCCGATGAAGCCCATCAGAACTTTCAATCCCAGAGTGATGACTTCAAACTGGTGCACCTGCGTCATGATGTTGAAAACCCTGACCGCCTGGTGGTCCGCCTGACTGAATTTGTGAGGCACCGCCAGAATGGCGCGCACCGCCTGCTCCAGTCGCTCATACTCGGGCGTCTGATAGTTGAACCAGATCGAGTCAAGATAGTGAGTATCTTTCAGATCGCCCATGCTGGTAAATGGGATATAGATCGTGCGGTTTATATCCGAATTCCCCTCCTGCATCTTGGGGGCCAGCACGCCGACCACTTCAAAGCTGAGTCCGTTGAGCCGAATGTGCTCGCCCAGCGCATTGCGTCCGGAAAATAATTTCTCCCTGGCTTCTGAGCCGATCACGGCTACACGGGCGCGCTGAATCTGATCTTCAAGGCCATAAAAGCGGCCCTGATCCACCTTGAGGGAACGAATGTCGAGTACGCTGGGATCATTGCCAGTGACCGACCAGTTGAAAGCTCGAGTGTCGTACTGCACGGTTACCGGCTTGCTGACTTCGCCGGAAATGTGCGTGATCTGGGGAAGGTTGGTGGTAAGAGTTTCGATATCCTCTTGGGTAAAGCGAACGTTTACGCCCGCCTTCTGCCCGCCTGCCTGCATGGAAGTAGTTCCGGGTACCACGATCACTAGTTTCGTGCCGAAATTGGCAAAGATATTGGCGCATGCCTGACCGAAGCCATCTCCGTATGCCAGCAGCATAACCACGGTCGCAATGCCCCATGCCATGCCGAGCATGGTGAGAGCGGCGCGGCGGCGATTGTGACGCATGGCGCCGTAGGCTTCGCGGAGCAAGTCACGCAGCATATCGCATCACCTTACTCCTGTCGCAGCGCTTCTACCGGCTGCAGCATGGCTGCCTTGCGCGCGGGATACAGGCCCGCAACCACGCCCGCCAGGGTCAGGCTGCCGATCGCCAGGAATGCCGACATGGGCACCAGCTTGGGCGGATCGAAGCCACCGGGCCCTTGCACAGTTCCCATCATCGCCATCAACCCACCGGCCAGGAACATGCCGATCAGCCCGCTACCTAAGGTGAGCAGCAATCCTTCCAGAAAAAACTGGAACAGAATGCTACGATTGGTTGCGCCCAACGCTTTGCGCAAGCCGATCTCATGGGTGCGCTCGGTAACCGCAACCAGCATAATGTTAATCACGCCAATCGCGCCCAAGGCCAACGTCACTATTCCCACCGCCCCCAGAAACATGTTCATGACGTCGAAGATGGTTCCTACCATCTTTGATTCCTGAATGGAATCCCATTCGTCGAAGGCGTTCTCATCGCTGGCGTCGAACCCGTGATTACTGCCGACGATCTTGTGGACCTCCGCCTGCGACAACTTGTGTTGCGTGGTCACGACCGGCTGGTATTCGATAAATGAAATCGAGTTCTGGTGATTTTCTCCTTTGATTGGGAAAGACGCCTGCATTACCTGAAAAGGAATGTAGCCGCGCATATTCAGCCACAGATCGTCGCCGTGGCCTAGGTGCCGGACGCTCCCCACCACTTCAAACCTGAGGCCGTTAATCAGGATGAATGCGCCGACTGCCGGCCGTCCGGGGAACAGTGTTTTTTGCAACTCATTGCCGAGGACGATCACATTTCGCCTCTGCTCATTGTCAAGCTCGTTGAGCCAGCGTCCTTCTTTGAGGGGGAGAAAGCTGATGTCGTTCAGCTGCGGCTCGGTGCCCAGGATTTCTCCGCTGCCAGTCGCGAACTCGCTTACTTCGTGCAGATCGCCACGAGAAATAATCGGAGCGGCAGCGCGGACGTGCGGGGCTTTAAGGATGTCGAGATAATCGGCGTAGGTCAGCAGATAAGTGCGGGCGGAGTTCATGTTGCCCTTGACCGCAGGCGCGCGCCCGGGGAAAAGAAACATGATGTCTTTGCCGAACTCGGCCATCTCGCGCTTATTGCCCGAGCGGAAGCCTTCGCCGACGCCTACCAGCAGAAGCAGAGATCCCACACCCCACGCAATTCCGAACATGGTAAGGAATGAACGCAGCTTGTGAGCCCACAGGTTGCGAAAGATCTGTGCGAAGATGTCAGCTACAGCTCGCATGATCGTGAGTCATTGTACCGGGATCGGGGGTACCGCTGCCGGAATCAGGCCTTAGCACCCAACACTGCTGAGAGCAATACGAATTAGGGAGGCAGTTTGTTCATTTGGGCCTTCCAACAATGACATGCTGCTTCCTTCGACGGCCCACGCAGGAAACGGTCATGGAGCGCAGAGACGACCAGAGACAAGTTAGCCCGATATCTTTGCATTCGCACGATTTCCAATTATTGAGCCTATCCTCTGCGCTCGAAATATTTTTCAAGAAACCGCACTCCGTCCTTTCGATATTGTTGGATACCGATTCTTAAGAGCCTTTCGCAAATTTGCGAAAGGCTTCTTGCTTCTTTATCGGAAATGCGTTGCAGATCCTGCTTGAGTTCAGTTGGGATTCGGAACGCAAGAGGCGCTTGCCGCACTGGCCCAGACGATTAAGGCAACTACGAGGTCGCGTGAAATACGCCATCTTGGATAAGAATTCATACGATTATCTCTTTCCGCTTAGATGATATACGTTGCGGGCGCGGCTGCAGACATTAATTAAGCACTGATCTTCTCAGGGGCGCGATATGGTACGCACCCATTTTGTCTGCATTTTGTGTTTTCCTGCCTCGCAGTGTCCGGTTCGGTTTAATTGCATTTGAGATCATCTACTTGCTGCTGTATGCGCGCCAAATGACATCAGATCGAAGAATTATTGCTTAGCGAGATAGTTCTTCCGCAGCAGAGGTGATAGTTTCTTCAAGGGAATTGAGACCTGCTCGGACGGAACAGCCCCGGCAGCCACTTGATACTGCTGAAAGTGCAACACCAGTTCGGTGTCCGTCAACGTGAATACCTGAAAATTCTTCTCGACCGGACCTGCGCCGTGCCGGATGGCGGATTCTTTTGCATACTCGTGCTGCTCTAACTGGTGGACGGATATTTCTGAGAGGCGCGACACATAATTGCAGTCTGGCCGAAACAGATCCGATAGTGTTAGCAGCCGTCCTGACCGCGTGTCGTAATTGATGCTCGCCATCACACCCCATGGGTGGGCCGCTCCGGGCGTGTACTCGTCGGAGTCGAACAAAACGGTGACAATCCCATTATTTAGAACTTGCGCTCTATACTTCCCCTTCAAGTATGCCCCGTAATCGGGATAGCCTTTCGACGCAGTCCTAGGCAGGCCTTTTTTGAAGCCGTCCGCTGTAGCATTTACGTGCTGGCGGACAGCAGTGTTAAACGTATTATCACCCTCAATCATCGGGTACTTGATTTCTATCGACCACCAATCTTCGTGTTGAATGAGTTCGCGTTTTTGCAGTCTAAGCGTCGGATTGGAATAGCTGAAAGCGACGCACGCGACGATTTGAACGACGGAGAGTAGAGTGCGAAGGTTTTTGCTCACGACGGCTTCTCCTAGCGGATATTATGCGCGTTTTCTTCGCACACAATGAGCATGCCTGTTGCAATCAGGTTGGCGCCCACAAGTCGCAAACGGGCAGATACAACCATTTTCGTTCGCCTTTTTTTCGTTTACCCATGGCGAAATCCGGGCACAATTCATCCGATGCAGTGGTGAGGTGGCGGGGTTAGCGTGTTGTGTCGTACAAAGCGAGGCCGGGCCTGCGCAAGGCTTCTTGGACAAGAGAGCTGAGTCAAGCAATCTGCTTCAACTATCCGTCTTGCATCTCTTTGGTCACGATTCGACCCCGCTTCGAACTTCTAACCCGAAGGTCGATCAAAACTAAGCCGGAACCTTCCAATACGCGCGCATCACGCCCTAGGCTTCCTCGTGTGGGTTGCACCAGATGTGAGGACGTGCTCGCGATCCCACACTTCGGTTAGGACCACCTCGAGGTAGTTAGTCACAGACCGCTTTTGTTTTGCAGCGGCGTCGATCAATTTGCGTTTGAATTCCTGGCTAACTCGCAGGTTCAACGTTTCGGTCTTAGACATGAGAATTTAACTGATCCTACTTAAGAATTTCCGCAATGGTCAAGGCAACGCTTGATATGTAACGCTCTTGACGTTACAGTCGCGTTACAGGAGATTCAACGCACAGAGACTATTCACCCAAAACCGCAGACTAGCCCGCAAAACGTGGCCTGATCTGAACCCCGTCTTACTGAATGCACTACAAAAATACTCTCTGCAGTTTAAACTTTCGATCGCTGCTTCGGAACTCATTCTCATATCTGGAAATTGGTACGTAACACATGCGGGCTGGTTGGCCGTGGCAACGCGTCGACGCTGTCGAGGAATAGAGGTAGAGGCGGTTTCTGATTTATGCGATCTTGCTCAGGGCCGTTTTGTCTTCAAAGCAACCGCGTACACATCCCAGAGGTCTAGGCAATTTGTCGACTACGGCGATGCTGATCCATCGAATGTCTCTCCGCTCGTTCGCGGTGCCGAAATGCGTGTGGCCGAGACCCGCGCCGTCAACCGTGCTTTGCGCAAGGCATACGGCATTGGCATCTGCTCAGCCGAAGAGATCGGGTCGTTGATCTCTCCGCCCAGAACGCCGCGCGAAGCGAAAACCGAAATCAAGAAAGCCGCTACTCAGCCGGTAAACGGGAACGGCAGCAACGGCAGTGGCTCGCGCGTCCGCGACCGACTCTGCCAGGTCATTCGGCAGCACGCGCTCGATGCGAACCTAGCCGAAGTTCGTCACGGGAATGCCAAGTCCCGCGATTTTTGATGTCGGGAGCGAGACAAGTCTAGTCTTTGCAATCGCGGGTTCAGAAAAAGCGATGTAGTGCAGACCTACCCTCTTGAAGCTAACGCCAGCGGATGACAAACTCGCGGACAGATATTTTTGCGTCCGCATCAACGCAGCAAGGACGGTAAGGATCACACCTACTTGTCTTTGGTAGAGACGGTGCGAACGGCGAGCGGTCCTCGCCAGAGGACGCTGTGCCACTTGGGGGAGTTGAACGGATCCGCGCAGGCACGGTGGCTGAAAAGCGTGGAGGTGTTCAACGAGCAAGGCGAAGCTCAGCAACTGAAACTGTTTCCTTCCCAAGTTTCTCGGACGCGAGCAGCAGAAGCTGTTCATCGCTGAAGTAACGGCCCGAGCAGATCTGTCTCGCTAAAATCCGGCCGATCAGGATGAACCGAAGGCAATATACCGAGTTGCAGCGCACGATCCTGCAACGTGATGGATGGCGATGCCAGGTCTGCGGCACTCGCTCACATCTCGAAGTTCACCACCAACAGTTCCGCGGTCGAGCCGGAAGCGACGTAGAAGACAACCTGATCACTTTGTGCCATCGCTGTCACTCGGCTGAGCACGGCATTTGACAACCCGGCGTATGAAACCTACGACCATCAAAAAACAGTGATAATCCAACAAACAGAGCGCGCTTCGCCGCCATACTTCTCGCCGAGAAGGTGGAGGAAAATGGCAACCCCAAGGTTGCACTTGATCGAGAGTTGATGCACTGCCCAAGGATTATTCATCTTCCGATCGCTGGCACAACATCCCGTCGGCGCAGCGAAAGCGCAGAGAGCGAGTAAGTGAGAATTGCAAGCATGCCCAAGATCGTAGTACCGCCGATCATCACTGTGTTTTCCAAGACTCCCCCGATTACCGCGCCCATCAGATTGACTCCGAGCCCCTCTGCAGGCCGCGCCACATCCCGGAAGGCGCGCGAGAAGATGACGCCAGAAAAGAACACGGGCAAGCCCGCAAATGCTGCCGCAACAAGAGTCCTCGCAACACCAGGTAAGACATCGAAGGCGGAATGAGGCAAGAAGAGATCGAGCGCCAACAACGAAAAAAGCATTGCGTAAGCAATGCGACGGGATCCCTGGCGGAAAATCATTACCGTATTCGCCAGCAACCCCATCGTTAAAAACGCAGTTATTACTACCGCGTTTACGATCCAAGTAGAGCCGAAAAGCAACGAAAGCTCGGTGACCGCTTTCGTTTCAAGGAGCATGAATCCGGCGCCCAGCAGAAACAGGTGCAGGTTCTGTGAGATCGCGAGATCCGGAATGGGGATTCTGCGGCGCAGTAACCCCAATGCAAACGTCAAGAAAAGAATGACAACACCGATCATCGGAATCGGGATGGTTTTCGATTCGAGGTAAAGGAATGGCCAATGATCGCTGCTCACAATTGTGCTAGCAGCATGGTTTTGCAGTTCGCCGCTGATCTCTGGATAGTTGGACAACTTGGTTTCAGTTCCGCTCCCTTCGACAAATACAACTCCTCCTCCGTCAAATCCCGTGAAGTAGGCGGTCGGTGCTGTGTCGAAGGCGCGAGAAAGCGTGAAGAAGATCCGATCCGTGATGAAGGAACTTCTGCCGCTGTCGAACGCCAGGACTACGGTTCCGTCACTTGTCAGAAGGCTTCTTGCTTCCCGCATACTCTCCAGCGTATAGACGTAATCATCCAACCGCAGCACGGAAAGGCTGGAAAACATCGTGTGAGAGTCTAGAAAGCCAAACACAATCAAGTCGTATTTTTGACTTGCTCTCTTGAAAAATGCGCGCGCGTCGTCAACGACCACATTGACCTGCGGCGAATCGTAAGGATGCTCGTGGTGGTATTTGCGGCCCAGTTTCACCAAAGAAGGATCAATCTCAACAGCATCAACGTGCGTGGCTCCATTTCTGAGCGCGGCAGCAACATCGTTTCCGGTACCCGCCCCTACAACAAGCACTCGACTGGGATGCGGAACCAGTCGATAGGGAACGCTGTAGGCTTCCAGGCCCTGGCGGTTGAGTTCGGCACTGGGAAAATTCCGCGCGATGAATTCCTGTGACAAATCAAGAATTTTTTGATGATAGTCGTGATTCACGTCGATGAGGTAGGCCGGCGGCCGGGGCCAACCCCGCGGCGCGGGAATTTCGTAAAGTGTGATCCTGTAATACGGCGACCATATCGTATGCTGCGACAGCGTCAGACCAGACGTATCGTAATTGTGATCTCGTAGATTCCGGACTGCAGGGAGCGCCAGTACACCGACTAGGAATGAGAAGATGGCAAGCGACCATCTATCGCGGAAGAAGAAAGGAGTTGCGACGCCAAGTCCCAGCAGGACCCACACCCAGGGCGGCGCAGAAGAAAATGAAAGAGCGGTAAACGCGAGACTCCCCGCTAGACTGCCAGCAAGGTTCCATCCATATCCGGAGAGCGGTTCCAGCGTGACCAGGCGCTCCCCCACGAGACCGCCAATAACCATGAAGAAATTGACTACGAGATAAAGGATTCCGGGCACAACGGCAAAAAAAAACCAAATTCCGAGAAGAATCCAAACTACACCCCACGTACCCGCCGGAACCGTAGCATGGCCGAACATTTCATACTGATGCCCCGGAACCGGCAAGTGGGTCAGACGCAGCGCTGGCGCGAACGCAATCAGGAGGAATAGCAACGCTGCGAAAAGTGGAAAGAGTCGTTTCATCGTCTTGGGCGATCTTCCTGGGATCATTCCCAGCCCAATTCCGAAAAAACTTGCGATCAAGGCCAGATTCTTTAGGTACGCAAAGACTCGAATTTCGGTGGAAAGATATCGAATGACGACTAGTTCAAAGTAGAGGGCCAGGAAACTGGCAAGAAATAACATCAAGGCGTTCCTAGATGAGTCCCGCCGGACGGCGGCGGCTGATTGATTCTGCTCAACACGCGTTACACTCACCATCTGTTACCTCACGAGACTTGAAGGTTAACCGAAATCGCCGAGTAATGAACCCAGCATGATCCGTCTCGCAAAACCCGGCCGATCAGGATGGGTCGAACGCAATATGAGGAATTGCAGCGCATGATTCTGCAACGTGATGGATGGCGATGCCGGTCTGCGGCACTCGCTACGTCTCGAAGTTCACCACCGACAGGTCCGCAGCCGGTCAGGAAGCGACGTAGAAGAAAACCTGATCACTCTGTGTCGGGCTTGTCATGCGGCTCAACACGGGATTTAAACGAAGAGCCTACTGGCCCTACAGCGGAATTCCGATCAGCACCTTCACCGCGACTGGTTGGTTATTGAGCTGGGCTGGACGGAACACCCACTTACTGAGAGCTTGCACAATGGGGTCGCTCACCCGCGCATCAGGGGTCTGCTTCACCGCAAGGTGGCTGACTTTGCCTTCCTTGTCCACCACAGCGGAAATCACTACCTGGCGTTGTGCGTATTTCCTCTCCAGCTCCGGCAGCAGCTGAGGCCACTCGCGCATTACTGGCGAGGGCGCGCCCACCTGCGGATCACCGCCGACACCAGCGGCGTTAACCAGCGCGTATTGCAGCGTCCACGTCGGGTCCTCGGCGTCAGGCGTGCGCTTCATCGGGATATAAACCGTGAACACGCGCTCGTTGTCGAAGACACCGTAATCCTCAAGCCCGCCGCCGCTACTAGCAGTGGAGACTACGGTCATGTTGTACGGTGCCTGCGGCTCAATCGTGAATGCCGGAGAGTCGTTGCCGCTGGGGTTTTCTCCACCCTGAATCGTGATTCCCGGAAATGAACCTGTGCCGGCTCCGTTGCCCGCGCCCGCTCCCGTTCCCGCGCCCCGCCCCGGAGTGCTGCCTGCACCTTTGCCGGCGCTGCCGCGTCCTTTGCCGGAACCTGCTCCAACTCCGCCAGCACCTGCGCCCGCGGTATTTCCGCTTCCTGTGCCGGTTCCCGCTGACCCGCCGCCTATTGCTTCTTTCCCGTTGCCCGACCCGCCGCCAAGTGCCGCACTGTGTCCCAGGCCGGTTCCAGCATTCGAGGCAACTTCCGTGGCCGCGTTAGCGGCTCTCGAGTTCTCCTGCCCTGTCGCTGGAGAAGTTGAAGGAGTGCCATTCGTCTTTCCCGGAGTCAGCGAGTTCGGATTCAACGTCCCGCCCGGCGCAATCGCAAAGCGCCCGCGCGCTTCTCCAGCGGGAATACTCGCGCCCGGAGAAGGCTGAACCGCGCTGAGGGCCAATAGCGGCTCCGGCGCTTTCCCGTGCATCTCTAACCTCGCGACTTGGGCTGCAGTGAGTGGCGCTGCCTGCTTCTCCGGTTTCTCCGCGCGTTTCTCCGCCGTTACCTTGAGTGGCTTCGGCGAGGGCTTTTCCACCTGACGCTGCTCATCTTCCTGCTTCGGCTGAACCTTTGGCGCCTGAGGTAGAGGCGCTTCCGCCGCCGGCAGCTTCGGCATATCTGCCTTGGCCACCAGCTTCGGCACATCGTTCACCGGGACCTGAAATTTCGCCTCGCGGTGCGCATTGTTGTCTTGCCTCACTTTGATCGCTTGGGGCGCGGGCTGGTGATGCGGCATCGCCGGCTTCGGTGCTATCAGATCATTCGGCAGCCGCGTCTCCGCCATCTGCACAATATTCGGCAGCGGTAGCAGTTTCTTGATTGGCTCAGGATGAACAATCAGCGGCCGCAATACCGTTTGAAAAACATTCGTCGGGTTCGGCGGATCGGACAAGATCGGCTGTGGCCCAGGATAAGCAAATCCCCTGCTTGCATGCGCCGGCGCTGCCGACGCCTGTTGTGGCGCGCTCACTCCGCCGCCCGGACTCTTCTGCCCTTCCGTCCCGCCGCCCACGTCCGGCAAATAAATCAGGTGGTCCTGCGTGTTCGACTTTGTTAGCAGTTTCTGCGAACGTGGCATGGGTAAGCCGTACGTGAACAGCAGGAAGAAAATGAACAGCCCGACCTCGTGAATGATAGTCGAGTAAAGCAATCCGCGTCCGGGCAGATAGCCGGCTTTGAATGTCCCGAATGTCGGAACGCCTCGCCGGTCAGCGACCGTTAGGTACTCAGTCGGGGATGCCCCTTTTCGCGCACCCCAGACAAACGCTTCAGGCAATTCGCTTCCAGAAACCCTCTGCCGCAACTCTTCAATAGCGGCGGGAAGATGGGAAGTACCTTGATCCACCTGATTGTTGGGATCACTACTGCTCACGTAGGGGTGGGTGCCCTCACCCGCCCTCCCGTTGCTCGGTGCTGGATCGAATGACGGGAGAGGATGGTTCGGAAGGGCACGGCTTTCGGCCGTGCCCTTGCTGCCCCCTGTTGGAGTCATCGAAAGCTCCCGACCCGAGCCTGTGCCTTCGGCCGCCGCATGATCGCGCACCACTTCCTCGCGTTCATCTTTCAATAATCCAAGGGACAAAAGAGGCATTAGTCACTGCATCCAGGGGCCAGAGTCAGGAGGATTAACCAAGCGCAGGCAAGCTCGAAGGGGAGGAGGGCTGCCCCGCAGCCCAACTCCTCCGAAAACGAGTTGAGGAAATAGATCATTGATAAAGCGCAGCCTTGTAAATATTGTTGACAGTCGAAGGATTAAGATCCATATAGATCGCCCCGCCCCCCTGGAGTTCCAGGTTATCGACGATAATTTCCCCTAGGACATAGGACTGGGAGCCCGAGCCACCGCCAAGCTGGAACGTGTCCCGGAAATAGTTAGCGCTTGATGAATTGACACTCCCAGTAGGAAAACTGCACGTTGCCGACAGTCCGGTCGATTCACAAGAATGAATGTAAATTGTTCCTGCCAAAGCGTACGAGCCACCTCCGCCTGCGGTCGAGGTTACCCCCTTCGCCGTCCGGTCCTGGAAAAAGAGAATGCCATGTTGCATTCCCTTAGTGGCATCGTAGTTCTGATCGCCGTAGGGACCGGAACACGGTGCCAAGAAGACGTTTCCCGTTAGCGTAACAGGCACATTCCCCGGACTATTAGCCGGCAATGCCGCCGTGCTATCGCAGTACACTCCATTGCCCAAACCGCCCGTAGTTGTATTGAACTGCTGCGTCGAATCGCAACCATTCGGACCTGGCTTGCCAGCGTTGGCATTCACGTCAAGTCTGGCGTTGCCAACAAAGAAGAAGACCGCTCCTCCCCAACCGTTAAATGTCGTTCCGGAGGGCATCGAAGTTTGACTCATCCGAACGCACGAGTTCGAGTCAAGAGTCATGTCTCCTTGCATGTAGTAAAGCCCTTCGCGGAAGATAGCGTAACTATAATTACCTGATCCTGGACAGCTTGATCCCAGGCAAATACCGTTTGAGTAATTACCAGGCACAAATACCACGCAGTTACCTCCGCCGGAGCAGCCGTCCGTTCCATCGTTGACGTAACCGACATTGAGTACGTTCCCCAGCGGCTCTGACCCAGGGTTGAACGATCCTCCTCCTGAACTCGAACCAGCATAGGTTGTCAGGGCAGCTATCTGGGCTGCCGTTGGGGGCAGGACATTCGCTAGTGGATCTTGGATTGGGGAATGGGGCGACATCCAAGTGCCAGTCGTTCCACCACAAAAACCGCTACCATTAACGCCCGTGTTACAAGACGGCGGGGTCGTCGGCCCGCCCTTAACGCCAAAGTTGCTACCGGTGTGCTGTGGCCCACCTTGCCTGAGATCAATGAGAGCGCTTCCGGGTGCGGCAACAGCGTTTGCGTCTGAAGAATTTACCTGAATGCTCTGTTGCGGTCCGCCGTAAATTGTTGTCGCGGGGTTTCCCTGGATGTTGAAAGCGCTGGTCGTAGTCCCCGGATTAAGTGGATCAAGAACAATAAGCGGGATAGGGGCAGCCGCTTGGTCGACCCCACATTTGGCAACCGCGCGAACACTCTGTGTTGTTTGGCCTCGCAGAAGGCCCGCAAAGAACGTAGGCACGTTTTGGTAAACATCCACTTCCATGAGCCTGTTGGCGGGAACACCAGCCACTCCTGGTGCTGCAGTGCCGCCAAAAACCACCCCGACGTCATCTCCGAAAATTCCGCTCGCCCATTGCGCATTGGTGATCGAACTAGGATAACCGTTCAGCGCAGCATAAACGCAGGGAGCCGGATTCGTGGTACCCGAGCCGGTACCATTAGGAGTTGTGCTCGTACAACTGAAGCTTGTGCCAGGTGTGAAATGACCAGGATACGGTCCCACTGTGATGTTGTTGGTCTGAACCAAAAGTAGGTCCATCGCACCCGCAGTACATGCAGCATCTGCCGCCGTTTGCGTGGCCTGGCGCTGAAACCACAGGTGACTCAGGTCGATCGCGAGGGCGAGCGAACCAAGCAAAAATAAACCTAGCGCCAACAGGGTGAAAAGCATAACCTGACCCGACTCTGCGCCTCGCGTGACGCTTTTTCTGAAACCATGGTTTCTCATGACACTTGCCTCGATTGGCTCCAAAATCTTTAGTTCATAACGCGACCACCGGCCGCGGCGTTAAGCGTAACATTCGGCCAGCTCAGACCAAAGAACGGTGTGTACGTGTGGACTACCTTGACCTGCACAATACATCCTGGAGCACTGCACGGGCCGCCGAACGTAGAACTCGTGTTGGCACCGTTCGGATCGTAGTCCACGGTTACGTCATTGGTGCTGACATTCTGGAATGACAACGCCGCAAAGTTCACCACAGCTTGTTGCACATTTACATAAGGGCTTATATCGGGACAGGTGATAACCGGATTCGCAATCGGATTACCCGGTCCACTGCAGTTCGTATTCCCGGTCCCATGCACAATTGCGTAACGAACTCCTTCTTTTGCTGCGTCGGCAGCGGTGTTGTACGCAGACACGAGCACAATCATCTGTAAAGCACTCACGAAGACAAGAAACACGAAGGTGATGACTAGCGCGAACTCAACCATCGCCTGTCCTGCCTCGGGTTGGCCCGATGTTCCTTTTCTCTTTCCTCTTGACGTGCCTCTTGCTCTCATATTCTTCCTAATTCAACGCCCGCATCTCCGCATGGCGGAAGAATTGGCACGTACCTCCGGAATTGCACATGCCAGACGCCCGAAGTGGGATATTGAAAATTGTGCCGGGAATGAGGGGCGCAACGTCATACTGGATATCTACCCGGTTCAGGACAAAACCTGGCGCCTCGGGATCTAGGCTTGGCACCGGACTTCCGCTGTAACTACTGGAGGAGGAGCCGCCATTCGCTGGCGAACACCCGCTACTGGTACAGGTCTCACAATTTGCCCTCAAAAATCCACCAGTGTTTGTGTTTGTCCCGGCCCCAGCAGAGTCCAGATTCGCCTGACTGCAAACCTGAACTGTGACTCCGGTCGGATTGGCAAGTGCTCCCGTCAGGTCTTGATACACGAGGTAGGTAACCGAGGCAGTGTTTGTTGCTGGCGCGCTGCCGCCCGAGGAGGGGATTGACGCAGCCGCGGGTGTGGCGCCCCCTTCGATCGCGTACAGAGTCGCTGTTCGAGCCGCACCGGTCAGGTTGACCGCAACCAAAAAGAAGTACCCCAAATTCACCACGTTCAGCACAAGCATGACCAGCAACGGCAGCATGAGCGCCGTCTCAACCAGGCTCTGCCCCCGGCTATCTCGTTGCGATAATTTTGTTGCAAATCGCATTGGTCTTAAGGTCTCTCAATGTCACGCGATACGAGCGCCCAACACTCTTGCTCGAGCTGCTGCTGCTTGCCGGGGACGATCAGCCGGCTTCGAGTCCTCGGTATCCTCCTGCAATTCGGCTTCCTCTTCCGCACCTTCCGTGACATTTAGCTGATTCAACAGCCGGTGCAGGTAACAGCGGCTTATCCCCAACTCTTTGGCCGCTTTCAATCGGTTCCCCGTGTGCATCGCTAGCGCGGACCGCACCAGCTCGCGTTTAAATCCACGCACTGCCTCATGAAAAGAGCCTTTGGGCAGCTCATCAGATACGCCCAGCTCCTGTAGTTCTGGCGGCAAGTCATCCACCCCTAGCCGCTCGTGCCCGTTTGCCAGGACTATGCTGCGCTCAATCACGTTCTGAAGTTCCCGCACATTGCCCGGCCACGCATGCCGGGCCAGGGCGCCCATAAAGCCCGGACTCATGCTGGTATGCCGTTTCTTGTGCAGCTTGGCAAACAGTCGCAGGAAGTATTCCGCCAGCAAAGGAACATCTTCGCTGCGCTCGCGCAGACTGGGCATCAGAATCTTAACCACGGAAATTCTGAAGTAAAGGTCTTCGCGGAAAGTGCCTTCGCGGACCATCTGATCGAGGTTCCGGTTCGTAGCACAAACCACGCGCACATCTACCGGGTGTGGAATGTTGGATCCGAGACGCTCCACGGTCCGTTCCTGCAGCACTCGCAGCAGCTTGGCTTGCAGCGGCAGCGCCAAGTCGCCGATCTCGTCAATAAAAATCGTTCCGCCGTTGGCCTCTTCAAATCTTCCTCGGCGGCTCTGGCTGGCGCCAGTAAAGGCGCCGCGCTCATGACCGAACAATTCATCGTCAATCAATGAGTCGGGAAACGAGCAAACCGAGAAGGCCACAAAGGGCTTGTTGGCGCGCGGGCTGAGCTGATGGATGGCGCTAGCAACTACCCCCTTGCCCGTCCCGCTCTCGCCGGTGATCAGGACCGTCGTGAATACACCGGCAACCTTGCGGATCGTGTCGCTGACGCGGTCCATTACTTTGCTATTTCCCAGCAGGCCTTCAACCCGCTTACTGGTAAGCATCTTTTGGGCAGCCGCGAGTTCGCGCGACATCGCCGCGCGCCTGCAGGCACGGTTGATGGCGAATCTCAGTTCCTGAATATCAAGCGGCTGCTCAATGAAATCCGCTGCCCCGCTGCGGAATAAGTCCAAGGCCGCCTTAGAGTGCTTGCTCCATCCAAAGCTGATGATCGGCGGAGTGGAAGGTAGATCGCTCGTAATACGGAGAAGCGTCTGGTACGCCAGGTCGCTTTCTTTCCCGCAATCGAGGTTTAGCAGGATCGCGTCGTTTTCGCCGAGGTCGATCTCGGCAAGCGCCATTTGCGGACTTGAAACCTGATGGATTTTGTAGCCAGCTTCGTCCAGAACTTCCTGCAACACGTTGCCGAAAGCGTCGTCTGGATCAACCAGCAGTACGCGCGTACCCTTCTCTACCAAGGCTGGGCTTGCCAAGATTTACCTCTTCCCCGGCTCTGTCATCACTACTCTTCTGCGCATCAACTGACGAAGTTTGCGGAGGAGGCGAACAGTTACCTTTGCTAATTCACCGCGAGTCCCGAAGGGGAACCGGTTCGCAGACCTAAAGAATTTCCCTTACTCGCCGCACATATATGGCGAGAGGATAATACAGACATCACTGTATTGGCAATAGAGTGGCCAAATAAAGGTGTGGGATCTCCTTACTAACCAACCGGGTGCCATTTAACCCGGAACTTAGAAGTGTAAACTCTTGCATACAGCTCTGACGGAAGTGTAAATGGATTGAGTAGCGGATTTTCCCGGTTTTCGCACGAAAACATCGCGGATACAATCGCAGCGGCAAGAAGGTCCATTGGAAGCGCAATTGCACCACTCAAGCTAAAGGGCGTCCCATTGACTCGTAGATGACTGTTTCTGCACAACTTGAAGGTCCCTCGGCCTCGCCAGCCCCGTCCATCCTTCGCGATCCGATGGATTTCGGGCCAGGCCTGGGTGGTTTCCTCCGCGCCGGCACCTCGTTCTTGGCGGTCCTGACTCTCCTACTGATCGGCCTCCAGTTCGTCTTTTCGATGAGGAACCCCGACCTGAACGACCCGGACATCTGGTGGCACATGCGGAACGCGCAGTTCCTGGTGCAACACCACCAGTTTGTGGCCAAAGACATGTATTCGTTCACCGTCGGCGGACATCCATGGATCAACAGCGAATGGCTTGGTGAAGTTCCCTTCTATTTCGCCTACCGCCTTTTTGGGTTAGTCGGCCTGAAGTCGCTGACGTTTTTCGTGCTCAGCGCCATCTCCCTGCTCTTGCTGTATTTGAGCTATCAGGAGAGCCGCAATTTCAAATCGTCGGTGGTCGCATGTTACTACGCGACCTTTCTCGCAACCGTCTCATTTGGCCCGCGAACGATTCTATTTGGATACCTCGACCTTCTCATTTTGCTCGTCATCCTTCAACGCTTCCGGCAACGCGGAGACGCGTCGCTGTGGATCGTTCCGGTTTTGTTTTGCTTATGGGCTAACACCCACGGGTCGTGGTCGCTGGGTCTAGTACTGTTTTTTCTGTTTAGCATTGCGGGACTTCTGGAAGGCTCATGGGGGAGGATTTATTCCGTCCGCTGGACCAGACCGCAGCTTCAAAAACTCGCAGTTGCGTGGGCCGCAACGGTCGCTGCGCTGTTCGTGAATCCATTCGGATGGCGTCTTGTCTATTACCCATTTGATCTTGCATTCAAACAGAAACTTAACATCGCTCACGTGCAGGAGTGGGTCTCGGTGGACTTCCACGATTTGCGCGGCAAACTTGTGCTGTTCTTGATTGTGGGATTGCTGCTTGCCGCCTTGGTCCGAAACCAGCGGTGGAGCCTGGGCGGAGCGCTGATGTTGCTGTTTGCACTCTACAGCGGGCTGACCTATATCCGGTTTCTGGTGCTTTTGGGAATCGTAGTCGCCCCGGTGTTGGCGAAGGTGCTGGATTTCTTCCCGCCTTACCGACCCGAGCTTGAGACTCCACGAGTAAACGTTGTTGTGCTCCTGTCGCTGCTTGCGGCGATGGCATACTATTGGCCGCGCGAGGCGAAGATTCGCGCCTCGATCGAGGAGACTTATCCTTCTGGCATTGTTCCTTATTTGAAGGCTCATCCTCCGCAGGGAAATGTCCTGAACTTCTACCTGTGGGGAGGCTACCTGGGCTGGCATGATCCCGAGGTTAAGGATTTCATCGATAGCCGAGTTGATATTTTCGAATACGCTGGCGTGCTGAAGGACTATCTTGATCTGATGGGTGCGGATGCGTTTCAGCACAAGCCTGACGAAATCCTCGACAAGTACAAGATCCGATACGTTCTGTTTCCTCCCAGCGACAGCAAGAATCCGCTCCATACCGGTGGCCAACTAGTTTATATGCTGGAGCACGATCAGCGCTGGAAGACGCTTTATAAGGACAATATCTGCATCCTGCTTGAGAGACAGTGACGGGCTGTGATTGGTCTAGGTTGAAACGGACATATGTTTTATCGTCGCGCCATTGACAAGTTGTTTATTGTGATCATCGGTCTGGTCATTTTGGTGGTGATCTCCTACCATCCGAAATACCACCTACGCAATGACATGCCTCCCGGTTTCTTCAAGCCCACCACCGCGAGCGAGGACACGAAGCATTCACTGGAACAGCGAGTAGCATGGGCTTACTGGGAAAGCGCAGTCATGGACGTCCAGTGGAAATATACTCGCGGACGTCCTTTGCCCCCGGAGCCTGCGCGAGAGTTTCATGTCAATGCCGAAGCTCTGGGACCCGCCGCTTCTGATCCGGGAACACGTCAGCTTTATTGGCATCGCCTGCAAGAGGTTTGGTTCCAGCCGGACACTTGGACCAGTTCCTATGAATGGGACTGGGGATGGGCCAGTGATCCACTCGCTTCTGCTGGTTCTTGGCTCAGGTATCAGGCAGACAGGTTGTTCACTATAAGGTAAATATTCTGGCAGCCGGAGCCGTTTGAGGAAACAATGCCCCGTACGCAAAAACCTCAAAGGACCAGTGGACGCCATCCACCCTATCCGGTCGTATTCAGGCGTTGGAGAAACGGCTGTCGCAGATCACGACTCCAATTCGCGTAGCGCCCGGTGGAAAGCTTTCCTGGGACCAACACTTGCCGTCGCTGTACTCACATACTTTGCAATCGCCCAGCTCTCAAAATGGCCGGAGAGACTGCGCTACCCAGGGGAAGAGGATGCAGCGGAGGGAACACAGCTTTCCGAAATGGTACACCTGAGACGAGGCGTTGACATCTACCGGATTCCCTCGGATGGAGAGTTCGACAGCGCGATTTACGGACCTCTGTCGTATCTTGTAGGTTCAGCGGTCATCAACCCTACTCGCCCAGCTTATCTTCCGTTACGACTACTCTCTTTTTTCTCCACCATTTCCTTGGTGACTTTGGGCGGGATCTTTGCTTTCAAGCTCGCGGGAAGGAAATTGGCGCCGGTCTTGGCAGTATTGCTTCTCTTGAGCAGCGCATACCTGGCTCGCTACGGCATTTCTGCGCGGGCCGACATGGTAGCCCTTTTTCTAGCGTTTTCGGGGTTCCTCGTTTTCTATTGCTATCGGGATAGCCGTCGCGCCCTCATCATCGCAGCGATGTTGATGTTGTTGAGTTTCTTCTACAAGCAACAGTTTGTCGGCGCGCCCATTGCCGTGATCACGTACCTCATACTTACGCGACAGTTTCAACGGGTATTCCTATTCGGTGGTACGCTCGCGGCCGGCGGTGTGGTTCTGATTGGGATATTCTCGTTCGTCCTGTTTCCGCATCAAGCTTTTCTCCTTCACTTTCTTTCCTATAACCATCTGCCGTTCGAGAAGAATCTCTTATTGCCAGAAGTTCTAATGTTTGTAGTCCCCCTATTTGTGCCCCTCTTGGGTAGCGCCGACTTCCTGGATCATCGTCCTGACAAACTGGTGCTGATTTACCTCTTGGTGTCTGTCGTTACATATTTCCTTCTCTTGTCGTCCTCGGGATATGGCGCGGATACCAATCGTTGTCTTGAACCGCTCCTCGTTCTCAGCTGCGTCTTTGCTGCTCGGCTCGCCACAGCGAAGGGTGTCCTTGGCGGAATGGTATGGACAGGAGCTCTTACGTTCGCTCTAGCCACGGTTGCGCTGTTGAGCGGAGCATTCGTCGTTCCTCAAGTGGAACGCGATGACTTCGCCGCAGACGACGCCTTACAGCAATACCTCCACGAGAATTTTGCGCCGCGAACACCCATCCTGGGCTACTACGCCGGAGACCCGATCCGCGGTGGCCTTGACGCACCCATCACGAACCTGTGGCACTACTCGGCATTGATCCGTAAAGGCCTGTTGTCGGACCGTGATATTTTGTCTCGAATCAATTCAGGTGGGTATGCCGCCATATTACTCGACTTCGACCTGTCGAGGCCCGATTCGAGCAAAATGGCCGACTTCTACACGACGCGATCGATGCGGGAAGCAATTCTTCGGAGCTACGCCCTTGCGACACAACTCAAATTGCCTCCGCCAGAGTTTACTCGTTTTACAGATGGCAATCTTTATGTCTGGGTTCCGCGCCGCCCACACGACAAGGGAACTAATAGGTAATGGCGCAGAATTGTAAACAATTCGCGCTGGTAGTGCCCACCCTGAATGAAGGAGAAAACATTAGAGCTATGCTTGATCGTGCGACCGCAGCCTTGGCGTCTGTTTCTGTTCCGTGGGAAATTATTGTCGTTGACGATCAAAGCAGCGACTCGACGGCTCAAGTCGTACAGGAATATGCGAACGGCCAAGCGTCCGTGCGATTGGTTCGCAGAAGCGGAAAACGTGGACTGGCGGGAGCCATTACCTACGGCTGGGATCAGACAGAAGCGGACCTCATTGGGGTGATGGATGCCGATCTGCAGCATCCGCCCGAACTCTTGCCTCAATTAATTCGTGAAGCTTGCGAAGACCACGATATAGTGATTGCCAGCCGATATGTGCGCCCTCATAGCATGGATGGTTGGAATCCTGTGCGCAAAACTCTCTCGCGTTTAAGCGTATTTGCGAGTCTCCCTGTGCAAAGAAGAGATTTGAAGGTGAGCGACCCACTGTCGGGATTTTTTGTCCTGCGGCGCGAATGTATCGCTGGCATTCAGTTTCAGGAATCGGGTTTTAAGTTGCTGCTCGAAATCTTGGCCAGAGCACGAATCAATTCTGTATCGGAACTCCCCTTTGAGTTCGCATGCAGACGGTTTGGAAGGAGTAAGGCCAACACAATGACCGCAGTCCACTACTTCGGTTTGCTTTGGAAGCTCGCTCACGGACGAAGAACGGAAAGGCGCCAGTGATATTCCTGATTGAGACGGGGCTGATTGTCCTTGCCTTATTAATTTCCGTAGTCTTCCCCGTTGCCGCATCGCGCTGGCTTGAAAACGTTGAAAAGCTTTTTGGCCGATTAGCAGGCAATCGGCGCCTATCGGTTGCACTGGTTGGATTCGGTGCACTGCTGTTGAGAGCTGTGGTGCTCCCTATTGAACCCGTCCCCCAACCAATCGTCCACGACGAATTCGGATACTTGCTGGCCGCCGATACCTATGCGCACGGCCGACTCACTAATCCCACGCACCCCATGTGGGTGCACTTCGAAACCTTCAGCATCCTGCAGAAGCCTACCTACCAATGCTTTGCCCAGCCCGCGCAAGGAATGGTCCTTGCCCTTGGCAAAGTTGTTTTCGGACATCCGTTCTGGGGCGTCTGGCTGAGCACCGGACTCATGTGCGCCGCTATCACCTGGATGCTCCAAGGCTGGCTTCCGCCTGAGTGGGCTTTATTGGGAGGAGTGCTGGCAGTCTTGCGGTATGGTGTTTTCAGCTACTGGGCCCACAGCTATTGGGGCGGCGCAGTCGGCGCCATTGGCGGCGCGCTGGTATTAGGTGCGCTGCCGCGAATCCAGCAGTCACAGCGTGTTCGTGATGCTCTGTGGATGGGCCTGGGCTTGGCTCTGCTCGCCAATAGTCGCCCCTATGAGGGGTTCGTTTTCTGTGTGCCAATCGCCGTCATATTGTTCGTATGGATGTTCAAGAAAGACAGCCCGGCGTTTCGCCGGTCTCTTCGACGCGTGGTATTGCCGCTAGCGTTGGTTCTATCGCTCACTGCCGCCGGATTGGGCTACTACTTGTGGCGAGTCACCGGCAGCCCATTTCGCATGCCCTATCAGATTGAGCGCGAGACTTACGCCGTCGCGCCCTACATGCTCTGGCAGCATGAGCGCCCGGAACCAGTCTATCGACACACCGTCATGCGGAAGATGTACGTGGAAGAGGAACTTGTTGGCTACCGGTTCTTTCGTTCGTTCCCAGGGTTCCTCATGAAAGTTTATATCGGGTGGTGCTTTTTTCTCGGTCCAGCCCTGACAGTCCCGTTGCTCATGCTGGCGTTTTCCCTACCGCGCGGTTTCTCGTGGCATGACATCAATCGCCCTACTTGGATTCTCCTGTCTGTATTTTTCGCTTCCGCGATCGGATGGTTTCTTGAAACTTTCTATAATCCTCATTACTCAGCTCCGGCAACTGGTCTTATTTTGCTGTGTGTTTTGTTATCGATCCGAGCACTCCGGCGGTGGGGACAATCTGGAACCTTTCTGGCGCGCGCGATAATTGTGATCTGCGTGCTCTCGTTCAGTGTGCGCGCCATAGCAGCTCCATTGCATATTCGCCTTCGCGAGTTCTACGAGTTCGCCTGGTACCAGAAAGGACCCGACGATTTCGGCCGAGCAGCCATTCAAGCCGAACTGAAGGCAGCTCCGGGCAAACATGTGGTTCTAGTGCGTTATCGGCCGCAGCACGAGCCGTTCGCCGAATGGGTGTACAACGACGCCGACATCGATCAGTCCAAGATCGTTTGGGCGCGCGATATGGGGGCTTCTGAGAACCAAGAACTTCTCAATTACTTCAAGGATCGCCACGTCTGGCTAGTCGAAGCCGACGAAAAGCCGCTCAGTCTTCTGGAATACCAGTCTGCACCGCAAGGAAATTCGGCAAATGCTTCTCGCTGAGTGGACAGTTTTGGCTGTAGCCATCCTCCTCGCGTCGGTCGCCTCTAAATTGGGATCGAAGTATTTTGAATCAATTGAACGGCTACTCGCAAAACTAGCTCGCCATCGCAGGCTCAGCGTCGCCGTTGTTGGCATCTCCGCTCTCCTTGTGCGTGCTGCCCTGCTTCCGATTGAACCTATTCCTCAACCAGGCTTGCAAAGTGAGTTCAGTTATCTACTCGCGGCAGACACGTTCGCTCATGCGCGAATCACAAATGCAATCCACCCCTTGTGGGTTCATTTCGAAACCTTCAATGTCCTCCAAAATCCCACTTACGCTTCGAAATTTCCTCCAGCGCAGGGAATATTCTTAGCTACCGGCCAAGTCATCCTTGGCCACCCATTTTGGGGCGTATGGCTCAGTGTCGGAGTGATGTGCGCAGCGATTTGCTGGATGCTTCAAGGGTGGCTGCCACCACTTTGGGCGCTGGTCGGGGGATTGCTTGTCGTCGTACGCCTTGGCGCTTTCAGCTACTGGGCGAATAGCTATTGGGGTGGCGCTGCGGCCGCTATCGGAGGTGCGTTGGTTCTTGGCGCGATTCCAAGAATCAGGCGTCGTTTACTCGCACGCGACGCGGGCTTCCTTGCATTAGGGCTAGTCATATTGGCAAATAGCCGGCCCTTCGAAGGACTTATCTTCGGCATTCCCGCGATGGCGCTATTCGCACTGATGACCATTAGGAGGTGGGACACTGCCACGCGCCCGACTCTACTTCGCGTTCTAGTTTCATTCTTAATCGTCCTAGCAGTGTGTGGATGCTTGACGGCATATTACTGTTGGCGCGTCACCGGCAACGCGATACGCATGCCCTATCAGCTCTATCAATCCACCTACGACCCCGTGCCGATCTTTGTTTGGCAGTCCTTAAGGCCGATACCGAGATACCATAATGCGGCGATGATGAGCCTGTACACTGGCTGGCCCATTCAGAATTACCTTCTTGCGCGCTCCCATCCTATTGCCATGGCGCTCTCGAAGTGCTTCGTTTTTTGTTTCTTTTTCTTGGGACCAACGCTAACGGTGCCTTTCTTCCTGCTCGGCATCGTGCTGCCTCGAGGTTTTGCATACAAAGACATACGGCCCAGCACGCGTTTTCTTCTACTTGTCTACTGCATATCTTGGGTGGGATTGCTCTGCACTGTTTACTTCAGTCCGCATTACGCGGCACCTTTCACCTGTGTGATATATGCCCTCCTCTTGAGAGCGATGCAACAGATTCGACGTTGGCGTCGCCGCCAGGGCACGGGCCTGGCAATTGTTCGAGCAGTTTTCACGACCTGCGCGGTGATGCTCGTTGTGCGTGCATCGGCCCCTTGGCTCCACATTCCGGTCACTCGGCCTGGGCCTGGAACCTGGTACTCACCCAATCCGCTCGTCATCAATCGCCAAACGGTCGAGGAGCGATTAAAAGACTCCGCCGGAAACCATCTCGCTATAGTTCGATATAAGGAGGACCACGACCCTTTTCAGGAATGGGTGTACAACGGCGCCGACATAGATCACTCCAAGATCGTTTGGGCGCGTGAAATGGATCCCACCGAAAACCAGCGGCTGTTCGATTACTTCAAGGATCGACACGTTTGGCTCGTAGATGCCGACCAGAAACCGCCCCGGGCTTTACCCTACCTTGCCCCGGCACCTAGCAGTAATCGCTCTGCACCAGAAGGCCAGCAATGATTGAAGAATCGGGGATCATTCTCGCATGCTGCTGACGGAGTGCGGTCTCGTCCTTGCTTGTTTGCTGCTCGCCTTCCTACTCCCAAAAGTTGGCGCGAGCTTCTTTTCTCCCATTGAGCGCAGCCTTGCCAATCTCGCCAGACGACGCCATCTTTCTGTCTTGGTGGTTGGGGCCACAGCCCTCGCCCTCCGCACCGCGGTGCTTCCGATTTTGCCCATTCCCTATCCCGGCGTACATGACGAGTTCAGCTACCAACTAATGGCGGACACTTTCGCACATGGCCGGCTCACCAATCCAACTCATCCGTTGTGGATTCACTTCGAAAACGTCAGTGTCATACATCAACCAACTTACTGCTCCGTTTACTACCCCGCCCAAGGGTTCTTCATGGCCTTTGGCCAGTTGATCACCGGTCATTCTTTCTGGGGTGTGTGGCTCAGTGTTGGACTGATGTGTGCCGTGATCTGCTGGATGCTGCAGGGCTGGGTCGCGCCCTATTGGGCCCTCATCGGTGGGTTACTCGCGGCAGTTCGAATAGCCACTTTCAGTTATTGGGCGAACAGTTACTTCGGAGGGGCCGTGGCCGCCCTCGGCGGAGCGCTTATCCTGGGAGCGCTGCCGCGAATCAAACGACGACCAAGTGTTACAGATGCCTTGCTAATGGGTCTCGGATTCGCAATTCTCGTAAACAGCCGGCCCTTTGAAACCGTGTTCTTCGGAGTGCCGGTGATTGTGGTTCTCGCCTATTGGATCTTCCGCAATGATGAAAATCGCCGCACGATACTGCTGCGAACTGCGTTGCCTCTGGCGCTGGTGCTGACCGTTACCGCTGGTGTCCTGCTCTATTATTTTTGGCGCACAACCGGCAATCCTTTTCTTCCCGCCTACGTTGTCAACCTGCGCCGCTACACCGTCGAGCCGAGTTTCCCCTGGCTTCCCTTGCGGCCCATCCCGCAATATCACCATGAAATCCTGCGCAGATATTTCCTCGGCTACAACCTGAGCATGTATCAATTGGCTCATGCGCACCCAATCTTTTCGATCATCATCAAAGTCTTGATGTTGTGGTTCTTCTTCCTCGGCCCGCTGCTCACGCTTCCGTTTCTTGGCCTTGGCTTTGTTTTGCCTTATAACATGTCGTTCAAAGACGTGTCGCGAAAAACGCGGCTGTTATTGATCGTATGCGGATCTACCCTGTTTGCAGTGCTGCTGCCTGTTTATGCAAACCCTCATTATGCGGCGCCGATCACAGCCGCCCTTTACGCGCTTTTGATGATCGCCTTCCAGCGCATTCGCCATTGGCGATTCAGAGGCAAGCCATCAGGACTCGTTCTGATTCGCGCTACTCTGGCAGGAGCAGTGGCCCTCTTGCTGTTGCGAGTCGCGCTGCCGGTTTTTCATCTTCCAATCGTGAACAGTAACAAGCCTGAGACGTGGTGCTCCCCCTGGTATCAATTGCTGCCGCGCGCTGCAGTTGAACAGAAGTTGCAGGTCGAATCCGGAAAGCAGTTGGTGCTGGTGCACTACAGCCCCGAGCACAACCCCACGGAAGACTGGGCGTGGGTCAATAACGACGCCGACATAGATCGCTCCAAAATCGTCTGGGCGCACGACATGGGCGCGCAAAACGAGGAATTGCTACGCTGCTTTGCCTCGCGTCATGTTTGGCTGCTTGAACCCGACCAAGATCCCATCCATCTAGCGCCATGCGATGCAGCCTGCACAACCGCTCTCGCCACTGGGCACGAGGTTGCCAAATGACACCTCGTACCATGGAAAACAGCCAGTCTTCTTTGCGCAACCGTTCGGAGAAGCGTCCTACCGCCACAAAATCTAGTGTCCGTTTGGTGCGAATTTCCTGTTGGGTCGTTGCCCTTGCCCTCGGCGCGGCTGATGCCTGGGCGACACGCTTCACCATGTATCCAGATGGCGTTTCCTATCTCGACGTCGGCGATGCCTTCTGGCGTGGCGATTGGCACAATGCGATCAACGCCTATTGGAGTCCGGTTTTTCCCTTGGTTGCGGGCCTGTTCCTCAAAGTATTCAGGCCTTCCATCTATGGCGAATATCCGCTGGTGCACCTGGTAAATTTCCTAATCTACGTGGTTGCGTTGATATGCTTCGAATTTTTCTTCAGCACCTTCGTAGCCCAGCAACAGGAGCGAGACCGTCTTCAGCCTGAAGCGGGCTTACCCAGATGGGCCTGGTACGTTGTTGGCTATTCCGCTTTCATCTCGTCGTCTCTTCTCCTGATCACCGTGAGCTTTGTCTCCGGCGACGTGGCAATCGCCGCCATCGTGTATCTTGCGTGCGCCTTGCTCATAAAAATCCGCAAAGGCACCGCCGGTTGGAAGACGTTCGCCTGCCTGGGTTTTGTTCTAGGCATCGGATTTCTCACCAAAGCCGTGATGTTCCTCATGTCCGTCCCTTTTTTTGTGGTCGCGGTCGCTGTGCAATGCAAATCCAGAAGAAGCATGAAGCCGGTGGCGATCTCCTTGTTGGTCTTCGCAGCGATCGCCAGCCCGCTAGTACTCTTGCTCTCGAACGCAAAAGGCCGTCCTACATTTGGCGATACGGGCAGAATCAATTACGCAATCAACGTTGGCGGCGTAAATTTCTTCATCCCGCGGGCTGAAACCGCAAGCCATCCCGTCCGCCAGATTTCAAGTCTGCCCGCCTACGAATACAGCGCTCCGGTCAGCGGCACCTACCCGCTCTGGTTCGACCACTCATATTGGCATGAAGGAATTCAACCTCACTTCACGCTGAAAAGGCAGTTCTACAGCATTCTGACCTCGATGCTCGCCTGCGGTTGGATTTCCTTTAGCCTATCGCTGGGACTGAACCTCACCACTGCGATCTTGTTTCTCTATCTCACCTCGCCAAGCATCTCCGCGTGCTTGTCGCGCGCCCGCCTGAACTGGATTCTGTGGGTGCCGGCGCTCTGCGGCATTGCGCTCTATTCTCTCGTCGTGATCGAGCCGCGATACGTCGGTGCGCTGTTCTGCCTTTTGTGGATCGTGGCTTTCTCCGGCCTGCGGTTTCCTGTTTCTTCTCAAAGCCCGATGATTGCCGCTGTCTGCCTAATGGGGCTCACAACTTGCCTGGTTGAAGGCTGGCAAATTCGCCGCGCACTCGACAGTTCTTATTTCCCGCGACGGCATATCGCGTCGCCAGTCAGCTTAAGAGTGGCAGCGGCACTCAAATCTAACGGGTTCGGGCCGGGGGACAAGCTCGTTGTGATCGGCGACTGGTTATTTCCCTCGCAAGAAGCATCGTATGTCGCCAGATTGGCGCGCGCTCAAATCATTGGCGAAGCTCGGCCAGACGAATTCTGGGCGGCCGATGCCTCTACCCGCTCTCACGTAGTAGCTGAGTTCGCAAACACCGGCGCGAAGGCCATCCTTATTCATAAGCCTCCCCGCACAGAGACGGGCTGGGAGAGGCTCTCCGACACGGACTACTACCTTTATCGGATCGAGAGTGTGAAATGACGGGATCTGCGATTAAAGGGGACGGCGGGGCGAGTCAGGCGAGATTGGAACATGCCGAGGTTTCGACCGAAAGATCCGACTACAAGCTGTTGCGCATTTGTTGCTGGTGCGTCGCTCTCGTACTCGGTGCAGCCCAAGCCTGGGCCACTCGCTTCACCATGAATCCAGATGGCGTTTCCTATCTCGACATTGGAGATGCCTACTGGCGCGGTGACTGGCACAATGCGATCAACGCCTACTGGAGCCCGCTCTACTCTTGGATTCTGGGCTTCCTTCTCAAAGTCTTGAAGCCGCCGCCATATTGGGAATATCCGCTGGTTCATCTGGTGAATTTCTTAATTTATGTGGCCACATTGGCCTGTTTCGAATTTTTTCTGAGCTCATTCATTACGCACCAGAAAGGCCGGGATCTAGAACTAGCAGCTCAGGGTGAGATGGGCATCCCTGAGTGGGGTTGGCGGGTGCTCGGCTATAGTCTGTTTCTCTTTTCCTCTCTCGTTATGATCGGCCTGCACCTCGTTACGCCGGACTTGTGCGTCGCCGGATCTGTTTATCTTGCGGTCGCCCTGATTTTGAAGATCAGGCACAGCAGGGCCACACGCGGCACTTATCTGGCACTTGGAGTCATTCTGGGCGTCGGCTATTTGGCCAAGGCGGCCATGTTTCCTCTGGGAATTATTCTTGTCGTGACCGCATTCCTGGCAGGGGGTCGAACAAAAAAATCGGCGCAAGATGCCGCATTAACAATGATTCTCTTTTTGGCCGTTGGAAGTCCTTTGATCGCCGCCCTGTCGCTCAAACAAGGTAGATTGACATTCAGCAACGTCGGGCACATAGCTTACGAGGTGTACGTTGACGGCATCGACCAATTTATTCCCGAGGGATCCGGCCTTGTAAATCCGGCGCGAAGAATATTCGACCATCCGGCGACATACGAGTTCGGCGAGCCGATTCGAGGCACGTATCCACTCTGGTACGATCCGGATTATTGGCATGCTGGGCTGAAGCCTTTTTTTCGTCTAAGCGGTGAAAGGCAATCTATTCAAACGGCTTTACTACTCTCATTGTTACTGGTTGGAGGCCTTTCATTTCAACTGGTTGTGACGACGGGTTTGCTGGTCCTGTTTTTGGTGGCACCTCGGCCATCGCTATGCTTCAGACGCGCGGCGGATTACTCGTATCTGGCGGTGCCCATGATTGCCGCATTTCTGATGTACGCCGTTGTATATTTCGAATACCGCTACATCGCCCCTTTTGTATGTTTAGGGTGGATCATGTTGTTTTCTGGTGTGGAACTTCCGGCTTCCAAGGGCCTAAGAATCCTTGTTTGGTCCGTTGTCCTCATAGTCGCAATGCAGCAAGCCGCGACTGGTGCAGCCGCCAGTAAGAGAGTCATAACAGGGCCGTTTGTTCGCATTCCCATTTATTCGCGCCTCGCACTCGCATTGGAGCAACATGGTTTGCGAGTTAATGACAAGATCGCCTTGCTCTCGGAACAGCCATGGGGTGAAGGCGGGCCATTCGTGGCGAGGCTGTTACTGCTTCGCGTCGTCGCTCAAGTGAACAAGCCTTTAGAGTTTTGGCAGGCATCCACCGAAACACAATCACAGCTGCTCATGGCCTTGAAAGGGACAGGCGCAAAAGCAGTATTAGCCTGGAGAGGTGGCCCTTCGTCAACAGGGTGGCAGCAGCTCGAAGGAACGAACTACTTTGTTTACATGTTTCCGCCCGATTCTCATTAGCGAGCGTCTGCTTTAGCTATTTTGAACACATCAAGATCCGGAGAAGTCTTGGCATCCAAGAGAATTCCAGCCTTCTCGCAATGGGCTCGGTAATCCTGGGCCCAAACTCTTTGCCAATCCGCCCCTGGCGTCAGACCCGGTCGTAAAAAAAGAACATAATCGGCCGCGTCGATTCGCTTCAGACCATCCTCAATCGTGCGCTTATTCACTGCGTCATAGACGAGGGTGTCCACATCTACCGCGCGTAACTTGTCCCACCCGATTTGCCTTGCCAACAAAAAACTATCGATGTTGAACGCAGGGCCATCTGTGGCGATCAAAATCTTCATTGGCTGGCCTTGAAGCGGTTGATTCCTCTCGAGAGTGATCAGTAAATCCTCGGCGCTTCTGATCGGACCAATTTCAGGCCTGCGCACCATCGGCGCAGACAGTGCCACGAACATAAGCAGGGCTCCAAAAACCGGAGCAGCGCCCAGTGGAACCGGCGTCTTTTGCTTCGCGCTCGTCCAAGCAAGACAGATGGGCATTGCAATCATGATGGGAATTCCAAAACGTGGATCACGGTTTTGGCTTCTCGCGGCGATAACCAAATAAATCAGGATGATGCCAATCGGCAGCAGCCGCCCTAACCGCCTCTGATTGTCGATTATGAGTCCGCGCACGAAAAGAACCAGCAGGATAGAAAGCGGAATCAACGCTAACCCGAGCTGGCCGACGTATCTTTTTAGGTAGCCTCCAGCCGTCAGACCGGGTATGCTCCACAATTTTGCTGTTCCTCCCCACGCCACCAAGAAAGCGAAGCGAAGAAAGTTCAGCCCGTAATAACGCCAAACAAGAATGGCTGGCAACGATCCAACGACACAACCCAGGACAGCGCACCTGAGAGGCCATTCTCCGGAATAATCCGAGCGAATCAACAGCAGCGCAAAGCCGATGGCGCCCAGGAAGAAAACGAATGTCACCTTGTTAAGCATGCCGACGTTGATCACGACGCTCCAAAGCAGTCCCCGACAGAAACTGGGCCACAAGCCCTTCGATGGCGAGGAGTATTCGAGGGGTATCAACATCAGCGCAAGTGCAACGCACCAGCCCAACAGAGTGTCGGTCATCATAGCGCCCGCGTTAGCACGAAGAAAGGATGTTAGGCCGATTGTGGCTGCGGATAGTAACAGAAAAATCGGTGAGATTCCGCACTGCAGGCAGGTGTGATACGTGACCAATATCAGGACCCAAATGAAAAGAGCCAGCCCGACAAAGGCGAGCCCGATGCCCTGCTCCGTGCCTCCAGCATGCCCCCATGGCAAGTTAACCAGCTCCATGATTGGCCCTTTATGGGTATGGGCGAGGCATTCACTCAGGCGCGACAGACTGAAATCGTAAAACGCCTGATTGGCGCAGATGATGCGATTCAAATAATACGATTCGTCCCAAGCCAAAGGATAAGGAGTGTAGTTGATCACTGTGGGGGACAGAAGAGCGAGGAACGCGAACAGACCCATCCATCGAATTACAGCCGGTCTCGCCTTGAGCGTTGTGACAAGTCGGGTGACGACCGGCTGTACTGCCAATTCGGCAATCACCGAAACTCCATCCACAGCCGTTTTAGGAACCTGAGGCCTGTTGGAAGACTAGGAGCGCCAGACTTACCCGCTACGCGTGCTCCCTCTCGCGTGGGAAATTCCACAATAGTCATCGCCCGTTTGAAAGCGCGGATCGTCATCTGATACTCAATCGTGTAGTCGAGCGCATCGAGTTTCAGTTCCGTGGCTGCGCGTTTCGTCACGCCCCGAAATCCATTTATCGAGTCAGTGACATACGGACCAACCCCGCGAAAGAAGCTGTTCGCCAGGAAGTTCAGCGCATTGTTCGCCCACTTCCGCGGCCTAAGAAAATGAACGTCTTCCTCGTTTACGGCGCCTGGCATCATCCGTGACGCAATTACAAGATCAGCGCCACCTTCGAGCAGCGGCTTGAATTTGGGGAGATCGCGAATGTCTTCGTTACCGTCTGGCGAGAAGAAAATGTAGGCGTCGCACTCGATCCGCTCGAAAGCTAACAAGAATGCGGCCCCTCTTCCCTTACGGCTCTGCCCGATCACCTGGATACCTTGCTCGCGATAGTATTCCAGCGTGCCATCCGTCGACCCGCCGTCGATCGCCACGAGTTGATCGAAGCCCGCTTCGGGCGAGGGTTTTGGGATCAATGGGAAAATCTGCTCCAGGCATGGTCGCTCGTTATATGTGAGCAGGCAGAGTACGACTCTCATTCGCGGCGAACCATTCTACCGTACGCTTCAGACCATGTCTTAAGCTGACTTTGGCACGAAATCCCAGCAACCGTTCGGCCTTGCTGCTGTCGCAGCATCGCCGGGGTTGTCCGGTCAAGCCACCCGCTTCGAAACGGGGCTGAATCGGCATACCCCTGATTTTCGAAACGAGACTGGAAATGGAACCTGCGAGATCCCCAACGCTGATTTCTTCATTCGCTCCAAGATTCAAGGCGTCCGCTCTTGGATACCGAGCCGCAACTTCCAGCAGACCTCGCGCAAAATCGTCCACGTACAGGAAAGAGCGGGAGTGAGATCCGTCTCCCCAGACGTCCAAAAAGCCATCTCTGCTCTCAAAAGCCTTCCTAATCAACGCTGGAATTACATGCGAACTAGCGGGGTCAAAATTATCGCGTGGTCCATAAGCATTGTAGGGTCGCGCGATTGCGACTGACAGACCGAATTCGCGAGCATACTGAGCGCCCAAATATTCCTGCATCCGCTTGGCCCAACCATAGCCGGAATTGGTGGGCTCCGGTTCGCCAGCGAAACCTTCGTCCTCAGGGGTTGGAATGCTGCAGAACCGAGGATAAACGCATGCCGAGCTAGTCACCAGAAATCGATCTACCTTCAACTCCTGAGCAACTTTGACCACATTCAGGAAGATCTGCATATTTTCGTGAAAAATAGAGGCGGGATGAGTGCTGTTATATTCCAGCCCTGCAACTTTCGCGGCCAGGTTCAAAATAACGGAGGTGCCTTCCAGAGCCCTGCAGGTTGATTCGTAGGATTCGAGATCGCCCTGGCGAAACCGAATCTTACTTGCACAGTGCCGAAGGAATTTACTCTCAAGTCTTCTCGAAAGAACTACCGGCCGAGCGCCAAGACACAACAACTGCTCGACTATGTGACTGCCAACAAATCCAGTGCCGCCGGTTACGGCTACAGTGCGATCACGAAAAAACGCCTGTGTCTCTGGATGGAAGTCGTTGAGCGAACAGAAGCTCTCATACGGGATACTTGCTTCCAAGACCCTGCTCCTCCAGATCCGCTTGCATCATCAGCCGAACCAATTCCGAAAAACCGACTTTGGGTTTCCAGCCAAGTTTTTCACGCGCCTTCGTTGCATCTCCCACCAAAAGGTCCACTTCCGTTGGACGGAAGTATCGTTGATCTATTTCAACCACGTCCTGCCACTTAATTCCAACCAAGTTTGCTGCCTCAGTCAGAAACTCTCGGACGCTCCAGGATTCCCCCGTAGCGATTACATAGTCATCAGGCGTATCCTGCTGCAACATTAACCACATCGCTTCTACGTAGTCCTTCGCATAACCCCAGTCTCGACGCGCCTCCAAGTTTCCCAAGTACAATTTCTTGTCTTTGCCGGCCAGAATTCGCGCCAGGCCGCGAGTAATCTTGCGCGTCACAAAGGTCTCGCCGCGCCGCGGGCTTTCATGGTTGAACAAGAGTCCATTCGATGCATGAAGGTTATAACCTTCCCGATAATTAATGACCTGATAGTATGCGTACGCTTTGGCGCAGGCGTACGGACTCCTGGGGTAAAACGGGGTTCTCTCGTTTTGCGGAGCTGGCGCTAAGCCATACATTTCAGAGCTTGAAGCCTGATAAAAACGGACGTGGTTGTTACCGAACACGGTCCGGATCGCTTCCAGCAATCGAAGCGTCCCGAGCGCCACCACGTTTACGGTATAGATCGGCTCATCAAAAGAGATCCTCACATGACTTTGTGCGGCGAGATTGTAAACTTCGTCAGGCTCGATCCGCTCGACTAGTTGCTCTAAGCGACCGCCATCGGTGAGATCGCCATAGTGCAAATGAAAAAGGCTGTCGGTCTCGTGGATATCTTTAAACAGGTGAATAATGCGCCCAGTGTTAAAAGAAGAAGATCGCCGGATAATGCCGTGGACCTCATACCCTTTTTCCAGAAGCAATTCACTCAGATAAGACCCATCCTGGCCGGTTATCCCAGTGATCAAGGCTTTTTTCATAAGAGAGCTGAAACTTCCAGGATCGTATCGGCAACGTAATCAACGTCCTCTGCGGACATAAGGGGATGCAAACCCCACAATATTCCGCAATCCATGATCTCATCGGCTCCCTTTAAATCCCCTGAGACTCGGTGAGATACATGGTTCATGGCGGGTTGTCTGGCCATGTTACCGCAAATAATTGGACGCGTTTCGATGCCGCGTTTATCCAAGTGATGCTGCAAAGATTTTCTGATGCTTGGCTCGCGGCAAATGACGGGATACCCAAAGGCGGCAAGCTCGGCACGCTCGGTCGTTTGCATTGGGTAGAAAACACCATTCTTGATCAGTGGCAGAAAGCGCTGCGTCCATAAGGAGGCGATTTCGTTTCGCCTTTGATTGAATTGGGCTAATTTTTGCAGTTGGATAAGCCCTATCGCCGCATTGATCTCGGTAGGCCGCAAATTGAAACCCATATTGACAAATAGAAATCTCGGATCGATTTCGGGATACAACTCCTCCACCTTCTGTTTGTTTCTAAGATCCCTAGTCCAGCCGTGAGCACGCATGCACCGCAGCAATTCAGCAAGTTCCGAATTCCGCGTCACAATCATGCCGCCTTCAATCGTCGTAATGTGATGCGAGAAGAAAAAACTGAAAGTGGCCAGGTCGCCAAATGTTCCGGCCAACTTTTGTTCGTAACGAGCACCCAACGCTTCGCAAGTATCCTCGATGACCCAGAGATCATTTTCTTCCGCAAAGTGCATGACTTCATCCATGGGGACGATGTTTCCCAGCACATGCACTGGGCAGACAGCAACTGTTTTTCGGCTGAAAGCCTCGCGCATGGCATGGGGTTTCATCTGCAGAGTTCGTGGATCGCTATCCACCAGCACCGGTACACCGCCGGCTTGAACAATGGGCCAGAATGTTGTCGACCAACTAACCGCGGGCACGATTACTTCAGATCCGACAACGAATTTCCTCCTCTTTCTCGGCTGAGGGGCTGCATGGTTGGCCAAAGCAAAGAACGCCAAGAGATTTGCCGATGATCCAGAGTTCACAAAAACCGTTTCCGCTCCAGCAAAGTATTCGCTAAACGATCTTTCAAACTCACCGCACTTCGAACCCATCGTGACTCGGGTCGATCTCAGAACATGAAGGACCGCATCAGTCTCCTCATCACTGAACGTGCTTGCGTTGAGCGGTATGGGCTTCATGGATTTTCCACGTTTTCCAACAGCGGGAGGATTTCGGAAGTAATCGCGAAAGCCACCGTTATGTCGGAATTTCGGGCTGTCCTACCAGTAAAGGTGTTTGCAATCCAATGCGCTGCGGCTCAATGGTCGTCGGCTTTTGAATCGAAGGGAAGAGTCTGTCGCGAACGCGAATCATAGGTAGTTCGATGAGCTTCGCGGCGAAGACCCCGGTGAGAACGCAGCCCGCAAGATATACCGGGAATAGAAACCAGGGGTGAGGTAAATAGTAAAGCGCAACTACAATCGCTGCGTGCCAGAGATAAATGGAATACGAATAGTAGCCAATCCACGCTACTAAACGAGCGAGCAAGTTCCGCGAACCTTCCCGATTTGCCGCCCACGCGACGATGCAGCCGAATCCCAAAGAAGCAAACGTGAATCCCAGAATCACGCTAATGGGAAGAACCAATGCAATTAGCGCTAACAGCAAGCCAAGAACGAGCACGCGTTTCTTGCGCGCCTCGCGAAACGAGTCCTGATCAAAATGAGCGTAGTACCCGATGGCGACGCCAACGAAGAGCGTGTCAAGGCGAAGATGAGTCGGCTGCGCCATGTGGTCCCAGTCCGGTGCCGTGCGCGACGCGACCACTCTCAGATAGAGACAGACGATCGTAGCCGCAATCGAGATCAGCGGGATTGAACGAAACGGGTTTGTCTTCCCTTTGCCGATCCGAGCCAGCAACATCAACAAAAGTGGAAGAGCAAAATAGAAGTGCTCCTCGATGGCCAGCGACCAGCCATGGTCCCAGACTTTCGGCCCGTAATTCTGTAAAAAGAAGATGTCGCCCAAGATTGCTACAGGCACGGTATGAGCACGAAACAGGAAGACGATCACAGTCAGCAAAATGAGGGTGTAGAACGCCGGATATATCTTGAATCCGCGACGAATCCAAAATCGTTTAGCGTGGATCGTGCCTGTCTTCTTGTAATCGGAAAGGAGGAGGCCTGATATGAGGAAGCCACTAATAACAAAGAACAGATCGACACCACACCAGCCAAAACCCATCGCGGCTGTATAGTGCCTGCACAGCACTAGGAGCACAGCTATTCCGCGTAGCACGTCCAGAGACTGGCTCCGTGGATTCGTCTGCTGACCACCGGCAGCATGAAGCGGTAACTTCATATTTTCTCGATCTGCTCCGCCGAATTGCCGGTCCTTTCCTCTGGTCTTTGACACATAATCTGATATTGCCCCCCCAGCGGCACTCCCGAGAGCAGCGGTTCCATCCACCTCAGAGATTTCAAAAAGTTCGGAAAGAAAAACAAAAAATCAGTTCGCAAAATCCGAAAGCCATTCTTGCGAAGCAGCGTCCTGGCTTCGGTGGGCGCAATCGTAACAGCGTCCCGATCAAATGGAATGCGCGACATTACGTAGCGTGTCCCTGGGTTCCAGGGATTGTTCTCCCAAAACGCGAACACGCCGCCGGGGCGTAACGAACGCCTGACGTAGTCCAACTCCCGGTCCCGATCATCCGGCGGAATGTGATGAAACACTCCATTGCAGTAGGCCAGATCAATTTCCCCGTCTGGCTTGTAGTCCGTGTTGAGCAGGAACTGGGAACGCATCCCTCCAAGCGATTGCCTTGCCAATTCCAGTGACCGTTCCGAAGTATCCACTCCCAAGACACAATCGGGCTGTAACAGCTCAAAAAGGAAATTCGTCGCAGACCCCGTACCGCAGCCGTAATCCATAATGCGCTCCGGACGTACTGAGAGTCTCTGAAGGCAACGCGAAAGCCACACTACGCGGTGGCGGGCAAAGTAATCTTTGCCTTCTCCGGTCGCAGAGAGGCCTTGGTCCAGCGCTGCGTCGTAATTCTTCGCGTACTCGTCGAACCCAACCGACATGGACCCCCTGTTTAATTGCGATTTAGATCATAGTCGCCAATATAAGTTCCCCGGCTGATGCCGAGCATGCTGATAAAAAACGACGAAAAGACTACTTGCACTCCAACAAAAAACCACAGCGCAAAGAAAATGAGTAAACGCATGCCGTCAAAGCGACCAAAATCAGTCGCTGCCCAACTCCAGCAGAGCCAGAACAATCCCGCTCCTCCTAGAAGCACCAGCAAAGCTCCGAGCACCAATCCATGCTCCAGCTTCACCCGGCTGAGCCATCTTGCCAACGATCGCTGATCCGGCGAAAAACGTTCGGCGTAGCTGTACACTTTTGCAAACGTTCCTATTGTGATGATTTGCACTCCCAGTAGCGCAAAAACCATGCCGAAAAGCATCGTGTGTATATCGAAAATGACACGACCGACAGGCCGCGGTCCGGGTAGCAGCCACATGACCATCGCCATACCAAGGAGAAATAAGAACGCTCCTGGGCCGAGAAACAACCAGTTTGGAGCCAACATCAGCATGAACCGCAAACTGCGCCAGCCATCGTGCAGCGTCCGCAGGTGCGGCCGTCGCCCCCGCTTGTCGGGCCAGAGCGTGATTGGAACCTCGCTAACGTTTGCGCCCATCTTCGAAGCCTTGATGACGAGCTCCAAAGCAAACTCCATTCCGGTCGTGCGAGGATTTATTCCTTGGTAAATGCGCTTGGTGAAGCCGCGCATACCACAGTAAGCATCGCCGATCCCAGCTCGGAAAAAGCGATTCAAAATCGTAGTGAGAGCGGGATTTCCAAACAGGCGATGTGACCACGGCATTGCGCCAGGTTTAATGCCGCCTGCGAAGCGGTTTCCCATAACAAACTCGGAGCCCGCTCGCCACTTCTCCACAAACTTCGGCACTTCGGAGAAGTCGTAGCTGTCATCGGCGTCGCCCATGATAATGAATTCGCCGCGTGCCTCCTCAATTCCTTTTCTCAATGCGTTTCCGTAACCTCGTGCGGTTGCGTGCACCACTCGGGCGCCGTGCAGCTTAGCAATTTCAATGGATCCGTCAGTAGAGCCATTGTCAGCAACCACGACCTCCCCGCTTACACTTGCCTGCTTGAAAGCAGCAAAAGCCTTGTCAATGCAAAACTCTACCGATCGAGCTTCGTTTAAACACGGAATGACTACGGACACCTTAACTTGATCACACGTCGAGGCCAACGTTTCGCCTCGCCCGAGAGCGAGGCCTTGCACCACGTCAACCGCTACCGAGTTTGCGTTCTGTTCGGTTTCACTCATCAACGTACCTTTGCTACTGCGATTACGAGCTTCAACAACGGACCTCGCAGGACTACGCGGATTCCACGCACTCCGGTTGTTCGACCTTTGCCGTTTGTTCCTTCTTCTCTTCGTGGTAGTCCGGTTCCGTGTTTACCGCCCACAAATCGTAATTCGCTCCACAGATGTTACGAGCAGCGTAGATGGCAGTAATCATCGAATGGTCCTGGTTGTTGTATTTGTGCATGCCGTTGCGTCCTACGAGCTGGAGGTTCTGCATGTGTTGGCTCAAATACTCCCGGATCGTCTCCACGTGAGAGCTCCAGTGCTCGTCATACATCGGATAAGCCTTCAGCATACGCACGACTGTTCCGTCTTCGATCTCATCCGATCGCACTAAACCAAGCTCCACGATTTCTCGACGCGCCATCTCTATCAACTTCTCGTCAGGACTAGACCATAGTTCATCGTTCTCAAAAACGAAGTACTCCATTCCAAGGCACGTCTTATCCGGGTCGGGCACCATGGAGGGAGACCAGTTCTTGAAGTTCTGAATGCGTCCGACTCTTACTTCTGGCTCGTGCACGTAAATCCAATTGTCGGGAGCAACATCCTTCCGATTGACAATCAGGCTTACGATGAGGAAATCGCGATAGCGCAGTTTGCTCGCGGATTCGAGAATCTCTTGCGGCGGAGCCGGATCGAGCGCATTCACCAGTTCGCGAATAGGCATTGAACTGACAAAATCCGTGCCGAAGAATTCCTCTCTTCCGCGCACTCCCTCCGTCACCACGTGCGTTACTTTGTCCGCGCGATGGCAAATTTGCACCACTGGTTTCTGCATCAGAACCGGATAGCCGCTTTCGTTCAACTTCTCGGCCAGCATCTCCCACATCTGTCCGGGGCCGCGCTCTGGATACTGAAATCTGTCAATCAGCGTTTTTACGTTTCCATTCTTAGCCGGGAAGATGGCGTTCCGTACGGCCGTCAGCAACGACAGCCCCTTGATACGCTGAGCAGCCCACTCCGCGCGGATCGTCGTACAAGGAACACCCCACACTTTTTCCGTGTAGGTCTTGAAGAAGATTTCGTACAGGCGTCGTCCAAAACGGTTCGAGACCCACTCCTCCAGGTTTTCTTCTTTTGGAGATGGCATCAGCCGTGCCTTTGCGTAACTGGCAAGAATGCGAAGGCTTTCCAAAAGCCCGAGCCCAAACAAGGCGTTTTTCGCAACTAGGGGATACATGAAGAACCTCTTTTTGTAGTAAATACGAGAGAGCCGCGGACGTTCGAGAAACTTGTCCCCCAGCACCTCATTCCAAATCTGATTGACTTCGTCCCATTTGGTGAAGAACCGATGTCCGCCGATATCAAAAAGATATCCTTTGTAGTTGACGGTACGAGCAATGCCGCCCACCTGATCGTCCGCCTCGAGCACCGTCGCTGGCACGTCATGCTTCGAAAGCTCCAAAGCAGCAGTCAGCCCCGCTGGCCCGCCACCAATGATGACCACACTCTTATTGTTTGACCGTTGTCGGATCACGCTCGGCCTCTTCTTGTACTTGCGACGTAATCCAGCAACGTTCCTTCGTGATGCGGACTGCGAAACAGCAAGAATGCCATCAAAACCGGCGCCGGCAGATAGGCCCAGGGAGAAGACACCATAGCCCCAAGCAGCAGCGCGATATTCAGGATGGTGTAAATAACGACCAAGTTTCGCGGCAACCGTTCCTCTTTTCGCGCGTAGTGCGCCGCTAGCGAAATAATCGGGACCGCCAGCAGCGTCTGATCAAAAAGCCATCCCCATGCACTCGTGAGCAGGGACGCCGTCACCAGCGCCGGCATTTGCTCGATCCAATCCCATTCCTTGCGATACCTGCGCCAATAGCTTGCAAACCAAGCAATCCCGCCAGCTAACGGTAGGAATTGTAGCCAGAAGGTGTTTAAGCCTCCGAACATCCGTCGAACGCCCCCCACGATGCCGGAGGGATAGATCTGCCCGTATGGCCCGCTGGCAAGCTCCAAGTACTGCCTGATCACCCGGGGATCGAACGACCACGCAACTGCCATCAGGAGTGCAATGGCTGCCCCAGCCGATGCCAATGTTTTCCAGCGGCGCGTCTGCAACGTTCTAAGGAAAACTGCAAACCAGACCAGATAAGTCAACTGCGGCTTGAACGCAGTTAACGAAAGGAGGACGCCGCTGAGAATTGGATTGTCCTTAGATTCGAAGTACAGGAACCCTGCGATACCGAGCAACAACAGTGCATCTATCTGAGCAAATTTCAGGGAAAGCAGCACTGGATAAAACGTAAAGGCAAACAGACATCGATAGAAGCCTCTGTCTGACACGTCGTGAAGTCTGAGGTCACCGAAATACAAGTCCATCAAGAGCCGGGAGGACAGCGCCAAGGCTAGACCCAGTGACGCTACCCACACCAGCCAAGCCAATTCATAAGATTTGAAAAGTCCGAGTGGCGCAAGCAGGGTCAACATCCATGGAGGATTTAAGGGAATCAGTGGCACCGGCTCTTCCCATCCGAGCGGCTTTTGCATTTGAAATGTTTCGCCTATGTCGTACGGGTTCTGATGCGCAAGAAGCCGGTGCGCTGTAGTCCAATATTCGACAAAGTCGTGAAGCGGGCGCGAAAGCGCGTAGCCGCCTACCACAAGCAGGACCGCGCCAGACAATATCGCGATCCAAATCACTCGCAGGATGGAATATCGGCGACCGACTACTGGCGTCAGCTCTGTGGTCGTGGAAGGCATTTGGATTTGGGCAACCCTACTCACCAATGTATGTATCCCTGCTGATTCCAAGCATACTGAGAAACACGGATGAAAAAATTATCTCTATTCCCAGAAACAACGAAAGTGAACTGAAGAATACGGTACGGACCGCCTCGAGGCGCCCGAAGCCACGGGCAACCCAGGTCCGCAAAATCAGGCCGTCACCAGCGATTCCGACGATTACGAGTGCCGCGCCAAGCAGCAGACCATGCTCGAGCCTCAAGTGTTTTAGCCAGCGCACTAGACCCGTTTGGCCACGCGATAGTCGTTCTGTGTAGCAGAACACCTTCACAAAGAGCCCAATCGAGAAAATATGGACACCGAGTAGAACTAGCATCATCGCCAAAGAAATCGTGTTCGTATTGAGCTCGACTTTGCCAGCAAATGCCGGGCCCGGCGAGAGCCAAAGGACAGTTCCAAGACCCAGCGCGACCAGCATCGCTCCGGGCAGAAGAAACAGCCAATTGGGCGCAGACAGCATGATGATACGCAGGTGTCGCCACCCATCCCGGAACGTGCGGAGATGCGGCGGGCGATCGCGCCGATCCGGCCACATTGTGACCGGCACCTCTGCAATGCGCGCTCCAGCCTTTGCCGCCTTAATCAAAGACTCGGAAGCGAACTCCATTCCATTCGTACGGAAGTCGAGCTCGACTGCAAGTTCGCGGGTCAGACCGCGCATGCCGCAGTTAACGTCGGTTACCTTCGCGCCAAAAAATAGATTCAACAGACTGGTCAAGACCGGGGTTCCAATATGACGGTGGTGCCATGACATCGCGCCATCTTTAATTTCGCCTCCCATACGATTACCAATGACGAAGTCATGCCCATCGCGCCATTGCGCAACGAACCTCCCGATCTCGCGAAAGTCGTGGCTCCCGTCGGCGTCCCCCAGGATGATGAAATTGCCAAGCGCCTGCTTAATCCCGTTACGAAGCGCGCTGCCATAGCCTTTCACCGCCGTGTGCACAACCCGCGCGCCACGCGCTTCGGCAATGTCAACGGATCCGTCAGTCGAACCATTGTCCGAAACAACAACTTCGCCCCTGATTCCCTGTGCCTCAAATGCAGACAATGCCTGATCCACACAGTCACCGATGGACCGTGCCTCATTCAGGCAAGCGATGACGACTGAGACGTCCGGCTGTCCCTCTGCGATTGGCGCACCGGAAACCCGCTGCTCTGCTGGCTTGCTCGTTGCAATCATTTGATCACAGTCCGCTCGCGCGAAATTGAGTAAACTCTTGCAGTCTAGCTGCCAGAATGCATTGCCTGTCCTTGAGCGCCATTAACTAGATTTATCTGGCACTTAAGATGGAAAGCTGTCAACAATCGCCGAGGCGTAGACCCCTGATGTTCACAATTGTATTCATCTTCCGGGCACTTCTCTCGCTACGGAAGTAACTCCGGCCAGCCCCTTTGATTGGGAGGCCATTTAGCCCAGATCCCACGGAAGAGTGGCCTTTTGTGGTGTCTCGCGCTATCTTTGCACATGCCGCGGGCTGCCGCAGGACCCTTAGAAAGCCAGAATACAGTCATACCGTACTGGGTAGCGATTTTTATCAGCGCCTTTCTGCTCTTCCAAGTCCAGCTCATCATTGGGAAATACTTTTTACCCTGGTTCGGCGGCACTCCAGCGATGTGGACGACTTGCATGTTCTTTTTCCAGATATTGCTTCTGATTGGATATCTTTATGCCCATGTTCTGGCTCACCGAGTGCCCCTCCGGTGGCAAGGTGGCGTCCATATAACCGTTCTGATATTGAGTCTCGGTTGGCTGGCTTTCTTCTCCGTTGCATGGCACTCGCCATTGCTGCCCGAGAGCGCTTGGAAACCGACCGGGCCGGAACACCCGGTCTTTAGCCTCATCGTTCTGCTGGCGATTGGGGCGGGTCTTCCCTATCTGACGCTCTCGACCACCGGCCCCATCCTCCAGAGCTGGTTCGCCCGTACCCATCCAATGACGGCTTCCTATCGCCTATACGCGCTGTCGAACTTAGGTTCTTTTCTAGGGTTATTAACCTATCCCTTCGCAGTTGAACCATGGTTCACTTTGAGAGCACAGGCCGCGTGGTGGACCGCTGGATTCTGTGTTTTTGCGTGTTTTTGCGGGTACTGCGCGCTGAGCCTCCAAGACAAAGATCTTCCTGACAACGGCACAACTGCTTCCAACATTACCGCGTATCGCTCGACGACACGACCTACTCGTTCGATTCAAGTTTTCTGGCTTGCCCTCGCAGCCTGCGGCTCGCTTTTGTTCCTTTCCACGACAAACCAGATTTGTCAGAACATTGCAGTCGTGCCACTGCTTTGGGTTCTGCCACTCAGCATTTACCTCTTGTCTCTGGTCATTTGCTTCGACCGATCAAGTTGGTATTCCCGCGCACTCTTTCACCCTGCATTCATCGTTGCCGTGATCGTCGCTCTGTTCCTATTGAATGGAGGGGCGCTCACCCATTTGCCGCTGCAGATCACGCTGTACTCCTTCATTCTGTTCATAGGGTGCATGGTTGCTCACGGTGAATTAGCATCTTCGAAACCGCGAACAGAACACCTCACTGTGTTCTACCTAATGGTGGCAGCCGGAGGCGCGATCGCGGGAGTCTTCGTTGTCATAGTCGCGCCGTACATCTTCAGCTCATTTTCGGAGTACCCCGTCGCATTGTGGCTCACCACGTTGCTCATGTTCTTGGCCGTAATCCGCGACCAACGGTCGTGGCTTTACGCGAGGTTCGGGTTGGCCGCTATCGCTGCGGGCGTGGCCTTCCTTCCTGGGAGCGTCATGCTCGTGATGGGTGGGCGGATAGGCTGGAACTACCTTTTTCTGATAGGCGTTGTTTTGGCAGGGGTTTATGTGTTAACGCGTAACGCAAGATCAGGATTTGAGCAGACAAAGAGACAGGCGGCACGGTGGTTTATAGCCTTTGCTATGCTTCTGCTGGGATCTATATTCCTTCTGAGCTCAAAGCTGCAACTCCAGCAGCCAGTGCTGGCAGCCCGAAACTTCTATGGTGTGCTTACGATCCAGGAGATCAATCGCGGAAATCCTGAATGGACGGCTGTCCGAATGACTCACGGACGCATATCGCACGGATTTCAGTTTCGGAATCCGCAGAAGAGCACTCTGCCGACCAGCTATTTTGGCCTCTCAAGCGGAGTGGGCCAAGCTCTAATCGCACTGAGAGGAACTCCGACTGCCGCTCGCGATCTTCGGGTAGGCGTGATCGGACTTGGCGTTGGAACCTTGGCTGCATATGGCCGCCTTGGCGATTACGTACGTTTTTATGAAATCAATCCGGACGTGATCCGAATCGCCGGCGACCCAACATACTTCACCTACCTGACAAAGTGCAGGTCAACGCTTAACATCGTTACCGGTGACGCCCGCCTTTCAATGGAGCGGGAACTAACTAGAAATGAACCTCAGAACTTTGATTTGCTCGTCGTGGATGCATTCAGCGGCGACGCACCACCGGTTCATTTGCTTACCAAGCAAGCGTTCGAGATTTATCTGAAGGAGCTCAATTCAAGCGGAATCGTTGCTGTAAATATCACAAATACCTTCATTGATCTGCAGCCGGTGCTCTATGAAATTGCCCAGAACATGAAATTGAAATATGCCATGGTGCACTCTGATGGAGATGGTCGAATCTCACTTTATTGCGACTGGGTCTTACTCTCGAGGGCATCGCTCGACGATCGGCTCGGAGCCGCAGTTCGCGATCAAAGGAAACCCTCTCGAAACGTGCGTCTGTGGACGGATGACTACAGCAATCTCTTCGCAGTCTTGAGGTGACCCGGTACAACTGGGATCAGCTAGCCTCATAATTTCAGTAAAACGGGAGCCGGGCAGCGCACTTGTTTTGCTAATGTTCCGAGAGACAGACCTGCAGGACAATAGTAGCATTCAGCATTCGCAAGCGGACTCAGCCGCCTTCTTGACTCATGTTCATAGCCATTGAACTTTGCCTGACCGCGATTTGCCTTGCGCTAGCCTACATTCGCCCGCAGCTTGGCGATTTGCTCTTCGCCCGGATTGAACGAGGATTCTCTACTTTCGCCCAAAAAAGGGTGCTGGCCGTCATCGTTGTCGGATTGCTCGCGCTGGGGATTCGGCTAGCACTCTTGGCCATTCTTCCTATCCCCCAGCCAAAAGTCACAGATGAATTCAGCTATCTTCTCTCGGCGGACACGTTTGCACATGGACGCCTAACCAATCCGACGCACCCCATGTGGGTACACTTCGAAACTTTCCAGGAGAATTGGCAGCCAACCTACGCCTCCATGTACTACCCGGGGTATGGACTCTTTCTTGCTTTCGGACAAGCGGTCATGGGCCATCCATTCTGGGGCGTTTGGCTGAGCTCAGGTCTGATGTGCGCGGCCATCTGCTGGGCCCTGCAAGGCTGGATGCCTCCAGGTTGGGCGTTGCTCGGCGGCCTCCTAGTTGTGATTCGGATTGGCTCCCTCAGTTATTGGGCCGACAGCTACTGGGGCGGCACTGTTAGCGCGCTTGGCGGGGCACTTGTCCTAGGCGCATTGCCACGAGTCAAGGAACATCACCGCATCCGTGACTCCATCCTCCTGGCACTGGGGATGGGCCTGCTTGCATTCACACGGCCCTATGAAGGGCTGTTTTTTTGCCTACCTGTCATTGCGTTTATTTCTGGGTGGGCCGCGCGGGAGAACTCTCTTCCTTGGAAAACGTCTTTGTCGCACGTTGCATTGCCCGCAGTACTGGTCATGGCGTTGACATTTGGAGCTCTGGCTTATTACTTCTGGCGAGTCACCGGAAGTCCTTTTACCACTCCCTATCAGGTGAACATGCGCACGTATGGGCTGGTCTACTTCCCGTGGGACAAAATCAAACCCGTGCCTGAGTTTCACCATGAGCTCATGCGGCTTTTTTATCGGGGCGGCTCGGTCGTCGGCTGGCTGCGAATGGCTCAGCAGCATCCCTTGAAACTTCAGTTCTTGAAGGCGATAGTGATCTGGTTGTTTTACTTTGGACCGGTTCTTACCCTCCCCTGGCTTGCGTGGACTTTTACGCGACGACGCGGCAATTTCTGGAATTCATTCACACCAGAGCTCCGTTTCCTGATGCTGTTGTGCGCCCTCACATATCTGTCGTGCATGTTGACCATCTACATCGGTCAACCGCATTACATTGCCCATCTGGCAGTGGTCTTCTACGCGATCATGCTGCTGCTGATGCGAGATCTTTACGGCCCTGCGTCCGAGTCCACCTCATCTGGCCGGTTTCTTGCACGATCTATTCCGCTCATCTGCGTGTTGCTCTTCGTGGCAAGGTCTGCGGTGCCCATATTTCATGCCACTCCCAGGCCAAGCTGGATACGCACGTGGTGTTCCCAGGATGAGCAAAATCTCGATCGCGCGCATATATTACAGGAACTAGAGCGGACTCCCGGCGACCACTTGGTCCTTGTTCGCTACAAACCGAATCATGATTTCATTCTCGATGAATGGGTCTATAACGGCGCGGATATAGACGGCTCGAAGGTGATCTGGGCTCGCGATATGGATTCGCAGAATTCCGAACTGCTTCGCTACTTCAGTGGACGGCACGCCTGGATCGCTGAGCCGGACTACAATCCTCCAAGGCTTTCGCCCTATGTCCAATAGCGGCCTCCTTACCAGTCGGCGTTTTGTTTTCGGATTCAATGACGGGACCCTCGGACTCTTTGCCGTTTCAATTCTTCTTTACGGCGCCGCACTTTGGTCGGCACAGTCTCCAAATGTCGAAAAGACCGATTTTTCGCTCACTTATGTGGGAGCCAAAATTGAGCACGAGGGATTAGGCCAAAGGCTTTACGACATTACTCTACAGAAGCAGACAAGAGATTCGCTCTTTCAACATCCCAGCCCACTCTTTTTCGAGCATCCGCCTTTTGAAGCACTTTTGTTTTCTCCGCTAGCGGCGCTTCCCTTTCGCACCGCGTATGAGATTTGGGCCCTTTGTAATGCAACTCTATGGCTCGTAATGATTTTCCTTCTCCGCAAACACTTCCCCTGGCCGGATGATGATCTCGGGTATTTGTTTTTTTGGCTTCTCTTCGCGCCTTTGTGGGTTGCGTTGTACCAGGGACAATCGTCACTGCTGCTCCTCGCGTTGTACGCGATCACATTTGTGAAGCTCAAGTTTGGACGAGAGTTTGTGGCGGGTCTCGCTTTGGGTTTTGGTCTTTTTAAGCTTCAGTTTGTTTTACCCTTCGCGCTGATTTTTCTTCTCCGAAAAAAATGGCGCTTCCTTTTTGGATTCGGCACCACTTCGATTTTGCTTGCGTTGCTTTCTCTAATTGCTGTGGGATGGCACGGCGTCTGTGACTATTTTCGGTTTTTGAGCGCCATCGGAAGCAATCCGCAAAATGAATCCTTCGGCTCGGCAGTTGACATGCCCACACTTCATGGCCTGATCTATGCCGTGCTCGGGCATAAAATCCCTCATCAGGCACTGAACATCTTGGTCGTGTCGCTTTCGGTTCTGTTATTGGGCGTGGTCGCATGGCGCTGGAAATCCCTGCGTTCCTTTGATTCCTTAGACCTCATGTTCGCCGCGGCATTTGCCGCATCGCTGGTTACGGGCTCGCACATGTTCACCCATGACTTCAGCCCGTTAATATTGGCAATGTTTCTGGCTGCTGCAAGTTTCTCAAGCGGCGCGAGCAAAGCATTAGTGGCTCCCCAGCTCGCGTTAATAGTCAGCCTTGTGTTGTTCTGGGCGTTTCCGATCTACTTCGTTTTCGTGGCTTGGCATTGTTTATTTCTGATGTGTCCGATTCTGCTCTTGTTTATCTGGGCGGCATCAAAGGCGGCCAGCTCGGTCGAACTACCTGCCAACGAAACTGATCTGCAGTCTGCGACCGCCGGGTAATTGTGACTTCATGCCAATTACGCATAGCTCGAATTGGAAGGATGCGTTGGAGCACGAGCAGCAACATCAGGTGAGAAGCACCTTCTCGTTCGCCCTAAGTGAACGGATGATCTCGCTCGCGATTTTCTTTTCGTGTCTCGCTTACCTTTGCATCTTTCTGCGGTACTCCACAATCGAGCCGGACGAGGGCATCGTGCTCCAAGGCGCCGAACGAATTCTGCACGGCGAGGTGCCGTATCGCGATTTCTTCTCTTTTTACACACCGGGCTCGTTTTATCTTGTCGCTTTCATCTTCAAAATGTTTGGGGACTCGTTTTCAGTCGCCCGAGCGAGCCTCGCGCTCGCCGGAGCAATATGCTCACTCGTTACGTATCTCTTGGCCCGCAGAACCTGCTCCCGCGGAATTTCTGTTTTCACAGCATTACTGACAACCACCACCGGCATTGCCTTCAGGTTCCTCGTGCTGCACAACATCTACAGCACGCTCTTGTGCAGCTTGGCGCTGTATGCTGCTGTCCGGTTCTTGGAGACGGAAAGACCACTTTGGGCTTGGATCACCGGATCCTTGGCCTCGTTGACTTTCCTGTTTGAGCAATCAAAAGGAGCCGGCCTTTGCGCAGGACTGCTGTTGGCTTTCCTTATTGTGTTCGTCTTCTTTCCGCATCGCCCACTCGACAAGTTCTCTTTCGTAGCCCTGATAAGCGGTCTCGCTTGGCCGCTGCTTGTGACCTTCGGGTATTTTGCCAAAAAGGGCGCACTAAAGCTAACGATGCAGAGCTGGTTGTGGCCACTACATCACTACACCCAGGCGAATCGGGTTCCTTATGGCTTTCAGAACTGGTCAGACCATGCTAGGGAAATTATCTTCCACACCGGGCCGGTGTGGGTTCGTGCCGTCAAGATCATTGCAATTTCTCCAGGTTTGCTCATTCCAGTGCTGCCTCTGATCGCGGTCGCAATGTTGGTCTTCTGGACTATCCGAATTCGACCTACTTCCGTGGAGGACTCAAAGCAATCTCGCTACTACTTGCTTGTTTGCGCAACGCTCTCGGGTCTTCTCCTTTCAGTTGTCTTGGTTAGAGCTGACATCCTGCACTTCATGTACCTGACGCCTCTCTGGTACGTCGTACTGGCGTGGATATTGGGTTCGGTCGGTGTTCGCAGCGGTCTGTTGCCGATGATTCGCCCTTATCTTATTGCGTATGTTTGCGCCGCTTTTGGCCTGCTCGGACTCGCCCTTCTTTTCACCGCGACTGGTGCTCGTAACCGCATAGAAACCCGTCGTGGCACGTTAACAACCAGCGATCGAGACACGGTTATAGAGTACGTGCAATCTCAAGTAGCCCCCGATGGGCCCCTGCTCGTTTACCCCTACCTGCCGCTTTACAACTATTTGACTGCAACTCGCAGCCCGTCCCGGTACCATTATTTTCAGTCTGGAATGAATACTGGAGACCAGGCACAAGAAATTGTCGGCTCTCTGAAGTCGCATGCCGACTCACCGGTGCTATTCGAACCGTGGTTTCCAGAGAAAATCGCCAATTCGTGGCCGGGCACTCCACTTGGGGCGATTGCGAGCGATCCTGTCACCGATTACATCTCACGCAATTATCGTGTCTGCAAAATGCTGAGTTCGCCTGACGGCTGGCGCTTTCATTACATGGTTCGAAGAAATGCACTATGCCCTCGATGATTTCGCCGAAGACGAGTCCGATGTCCGACAGTCCAGGAATGTTTCCCTTCGGGGATTCAGGGAACCGCACGTGGACGTCCCACCAAGTGCCACGCCGCGTTAAGTTGCTGGCGTTCGGGGTGCCGCTCTACTTGGTGCTGATCCACCTGTGGACATGGAGCTTGACTGCGCCGCTTGCCCTTGCGGGACGGGCCGACTTCCGGCAGTTTTACGTGGCAGGAGCGATAGTCAGATCTGGACACTCCCACCAACTGTACGAATACGCGATTCAAAAGCATTTTCAAGACAACCTCGTGTCCAGCGAGCCGACTGCCCTGCCCTTCGTAAGCCCGGCTTATCACGCGTTGATCTTTCTTCCCTTCAGCGTCATACCATACCGTGCGGCGTATCTTGTATTTCTCCCCTGCAATATTGCCGCGTTGACTGTCTGCTTTATCCTGCTCTGGCCGTGGATGCAAAACCTGCGTTGCGTTTACCCTTGGCTGCCATTGGCGATCTTCCTCGGATTTCTCCCGCTGGCATATGCTCTCATTCAAGGTCAAGACTCAGTTTTGCTGACCACACTGCTCGCAGCTGCGTTCGTCCTATTGGTTCGAGCGCGGAATTTCTATGCTGGCGTTCTGGCTGGGCTAGGACTGTTCAAGTTTCCAATCGTACTCCCCATAGCGATACTTTTCTTGATTTGGCGCCGTTGGACATTCTTCTTTGGATTCGCTGTTTCCGCGAGTACCCTCACCGCATTTTCGGTTGCCCTCACCGGCTTAACGCAAGCAAAGCTGTACGTCGCCTCACTGTTATCGATCGCAGGTCTCAGATCGCCAGTATCTGATCTGTCGAGATACCCAATCACACTTAAGCAGATGGCAAATGCACACGGATTCGTTTTTGGGATCGTCAGTGGCTGGATGCCGAAGCCCTGGCTCCAGGCAGTCACGATTCTTCTTTCCATTGCCGTGCTGGTGTGGACTGCGCGCAAAGGATGGAACGTAACGGAGTCTTCAGCGCTTCTTTTGTTGGCAATTCCCTGCAGCATTCTTGTGGGGCACCACACCTACATCCACGACTTGAGTGTGCTCCTGCTGCCGCTGGTGGTTCTGCTCAATTCGTTCCTCCCCGGTGAGGGCCGGGACTTTAAGAATGCCCGATTCATCAACCGTGCCGCAGCTCTGATGTTTGTTGTCCCTCTCGTTGAATCCTTTTCGCCGGACCGCTTCTCTTTCGTCGCCATTCCGGTGCTGCTGCTTCTCGTAGCACTGGCGGCGGCCCTGGACTCCCATTCTGCCGCCAAAGCCGAGGCCTTCTGAACCTCGAACCTTATTGAACCGCTTCGACTGCACCAAATGGCTCTTTTGCCCGAAGAGACGTTGAATCCAGCCGTCGGGCGTAGAAATACCAGCCAAACCAGACTAGGCTGCTCCAGAAGTAGATCCCGGTCGCAAACGGAATCTTGAAGCGCAGAATGAGCAGCAAAAGGCCATTCAACAAGGCAAATATCAGCAGAATCAGCTTAGTTCGCAATTTCATTACGGTGCGCGATTCATAAGCGAATGCGGCCGCCTGCAGAATCGCGGGCAAGAGTACGCTTTCATCCGCAAGCCATGCATACGGTGTCGTCAACACCGAAACCACCAGCAGAGCGGGACCATGTTCCTGCCAATCCCAAGTGTGAAGTCGTCGGAAGAAGAACCAGAAACACCACAGCAGGCCAATCGCGAGCGGAACAAATTGGACCCAGAAAAATCTGCGAAAAAGCAAGAGACGAATAACCCCGCTGAACGCGGGAATGAATTCTCGCCCGATTGAAGCGGTGCGTAACATTTCACGGTATTGGTGGAACACTGTCGGATCTAACACCAGCGCAACCGCCACTGCCGCCACAAAGGTGAACATGAAGCCAACCGCGACCTTGCTCTTCCTGTGCAGTACTATCCAGAGCGCGAGGCCTACCCAAAACAAGGAGAGTAGATGTGGTTTGGCAAACGGCAGGATGAGCGCTGCGCCCGCGAGAAACGGATGTTTACGTTCCCACCAAAGGAACAAAACAATCCCCAGAAGCAATACCAATCCCATCTGACCAGAAACCAGACACGCCGGAATTGGGGCGAATAGGTAACCAACAACAGAAAAAAGATCGCGTGGAACCACTCTGCCGTACAGTCGCCTACACAAGTTCATCGCCACAACCAAGCTGCCGAAACAGATTGCAATCCATAAGCACCACGCTCCGAATGGATTAAACATGCCCAATGGCAGGACCATCCAGAGTGACCAGGGTGGCGTGCGAAGAACCAGAGGCCTGCCCGCCTGGTATCCGTGCTCGCGCTCCAGTTTAAGTACATCTGCCTGATCGTAAGGATCGTGACCCTGTGCGAGTAGTTGGCCAGCCGACCAGTAGGCGATCGAGTCTCGAACCGCGACATTCCGCTGAATGTCCTGAAACCGCTCGATGAGAAAGTACCCAAGAATCGCGGTTCCCGTGGCTGCGAGAACGATTTTAAGCAATGTCTTCATTTGTCTGACAGTTTAGGCGCGGCATTATTGCGCGAGAACAGCTCAACGGCTTCCTTCGCACCTTATCGAAGAAAACGTATGCATTTGAGTTACCTAGCGCGGAAAGCTATCTGAATCCGGCGCATAGTCTGGTCTGCCTCTAAGTATCGATTTTTGTTTAAACTACGAAAAATGGATGCGGGTAATCAGTTTGGCGACTCACTTGCGTAAGTCTGTCCGACGGCTCGTCGACAATGAAGCAGGGCCGCAAGGGATTCCATGAAAGGGATTCCATGAGGAGATCACGAAATGCTGAATTTTGTTTTTAATTTTTTGGCTCAAGTACACCGGGATGAAGAAGGTCAGGGATTGGTCGAATACCTTTTGATTCTGGCGCTCGTGGGGTTTGCCGCGACTGCGGGAATGGGCAGCTTGGCTAGCTTCCTGAACCAAGCGTTCAGCGCTATAGGATCACTGTTAAACGCGTACATTTCCTAGACCGTAAGCACCTGTGTACCTTTGCTCGTCTCGGACGAATGTTCGGGACGAGCAGAATTGCTTTGCTGCCCGCAAGTCCCCCGAATACAAGGAATTCGATGGGATACAAAGCCAAACCACGGAACCCCGCCCGACCCCGCGTGTACGGATGTACACAGCCGAACGTTCGGCGGCTGCCCGAAAGTTTTCAGTGTGGAAGGTGAGTTCCCACAGGAAAGCTCATAAGAGCAGTTTGCGGTCCACACTTCGACGATACATTAGTCTTACATATCTTCGTTGTAATCAAACAGTTAAAACTTAGTTTGAAGCCATAACAGAGGTCTGCTTCAGTTTGGCCCCGCACTTGCCAATAGAAAATACGTGTGCGATCCGTTCGCGCCCCCCAAACGCGTTGGGATCAATGCAGAAAAATCTGAGGAGACTACAAAACATGATGACCTTCGTTCTGAATTCGATCGCCCGCCTTCACAAAGATGAAGAAGGACAGGGCTTGGTGGAATACCTTTTGATCCTGGCTTTGGTGGCTTTTGCGGCAACTGCCGGAATGGGCAGCCTTGCTAGCTTCCTGAACCAGGCCTTTAGCGCCATCGGATCGCTGCTCAACAAGTACATTTCGTAACTGCGTAGGGCGGTCTGCTCTGTACTGGCCAGTATTCCCGTACGGGGCAGACCTTTAATTCTTAATCAGCGCGGTCGCCAGTATCCCCTCCAATACTAGTGGGTTACGGGTGTGCTGTTTAACATTTGGTTTGAAACCCTTGGCATTCTAAGTTTCTGAAATCAGAGCTGGTTGTTTAGCGGGGCAAGGAACTTGCCAGCCTGAATCCACGAGTTACAAGAAATGTCTTGTGGAGGTGATTTACGGGTCTGCAAAGGTTACTAACAGCTTTCCTGGTCGCCGCAGTGCTCGCGGGCGGCATCACGTTTCTCTTCTACCGGCGTATGCGCGCCAGTTCTCAACAGCGCAAGGCAGTACAGATTGTGGCGGCCAAGGCAGACTTACCCGTCGGAACTACCATTTCCGCTGACAACGTTCTCCTTATCGACTGGTACAGTGATGCGCTGCCGGCGGGTGCCTTTACGAATGTCGCTGACGTAAACGGGCATCCCCTGCTATATCCAATGTCCCCGCGCGAGCCAATATTGCAGCGCGATTTGGGTGTGGTCGGTGCGGGTATCGGCCTCGCAGGCAAGATTCCTGAAGGAATGCGCGGAGTCGCAGTGCGATCCAACGAGATTGTCGGTGTTGCCGGCTTCTTATACCCAGGCTCAAGAGTTGACCTGCTCATGACTTTCACGCCGCCCGGCGCTGGTAGCAACGTTCCCATTACCCAAACTGTTCTGCAGAACGTCGAGGTGTTAACTGCAGGCCAGACGATCGAGCCAGACCCCCAGGGGAAACCCCAGTCGGTGAGTGTCGTCACCCTGCTGCTCAACCCTCAGGATTCACAAAAGCTTCAATTGGCCAGCGCGCAAGGAAACATCCAGTTTGTTCTGCGAAGTGGAGCGGATCAAAAAAGTGCGGAAGTGCGCCCCACGCGTCTGGACGAACTGCTCGTGGGTCAGAGGGCAGCGCCTGCCGTTGTCGCCGCCCCCGGGGTTAAACATGCTCCTAGGGCTACTCCTCAAACCCCGATCCATTTGATTGAAGTTATTCAGGGGACAAACCGGTCGATTACGAAATTCTAGAGTGAGGATTGGGTACCTCAAAACGATGAGAAATCTTGCGTTGGGACAAATCAGGGGCCTGGTTCTTGTTTTGGGATTCGCACTGCCGCTCGCGCAAGTTCCAGCCGCAGCCCAGTCCGAGGGTCAGGCCTTGCATGTGTTCGTTGGAAAATCTGTGGTCATCAACCTTCAATCTCCGGTCACCAGAATACTGTCGAGCAATCCTGCGGTTATCGATACGCTGGCCACTTCGCCAACTCAGGTTGTGGTCGAAGGCAAGACTGCAGGCAACAGTAGCTTGATCCTCTGGGATGCAACTGGGCACTCGCAAATGCTCGACGTGACGGTGGACGTGAACATTTCACGTCTGCGGACGACCCTCGAGCAGACTTATCCGGGAGAACAAATTCGTTTGGAAGCAGATGGGGCGCATCTGATCCTGAGCGGGACCGTGGCTGATTCCAAAACCGCGGACGATATCGGAAAGTTGGCGGCTCAATTCTCCGGCGGTGTTGTCAATTCCATTGCCGTCGCTCCGGTCCACGAACAGGAAATATTGCTCCAAGTCACGTTCGCTGAAGTTGATAGGACAAAGCTGCAGCAGCTTGGTATCAATATCTTCAGCACTGGCGCTACCAACACAATCGGCACAGTTACAACCGGGCAATTTGCGCCACCGACAGTGCAGAACTCCAGCACTGGAAGCACCGTCACCGGTTCAGTGAATGTTACCGATGTTCTTAACATTTTCGCCTTTCGGCCCGATATCAACCTGGGGGCCACTATTCGCGACCTGGAAGGCAAGTCCGTGCTGCAAATCCTCGCGTCTCCGAACTTACTTGCCCTGAACGGCCAGAAAGCAAGCTTCCTTGCTGGTGGCGAATTTCCGGTTCCTATCGTTCAGGGTGGCCAAAGCATAGGCGTCGTGACGATTCAGTTCCGGCCATTCGGTGTAAGGCTCGATTTCACCGCGTTCGTCGGCAAAGACAAAGTAGTGCGCCTGCACATAGCGCCTGAGGTCAGCACTCTCGACTTCGCCAATGCTGCGATCATTTCCGGTTTTACAGTGCCAGCACTTTCTACTCGCCGCGCCGAAACCGATATCGAACTTAGGGACGGTCAGTCGTTTGGAATTGCAGGCCTTCTGGACAACCGGTCACAGACACAGCTCAGCAAAATTCCTGGAATCGGAGATATACCAATTCTTGGCAATCTGTTTCGCTCCCGAATTATCAGCCGCAGCAACAGTGAACTGCTGGTTCTAGTTACCCCTCACCTGGTGGATCCACTCAACATGAACGCTCCCCCGCCGACGGTTCCGGAGTTTCCCACTAAATTTTTGGATACGCCAGCTTTCGATAAGAACCTGCCAGCGAAAAATTCGTCACCGGCCAACAATCATCCCGAGCCTCAACCCGCTCCGAGTGTGAAATGAACCCGATGTCCATTCGAGACGCGCTAAACAACTCGCCGCGCGAGAGCTTTTCAGCAAGTGAGCCCCTCTCTGTGGTTGGGGTCTGTTTAGACGAAGGCACTTGGACTGTTCTCAAGCAATTTGCCGAATCGGCACCGCTGATTCGTCTTCGTTCACATCTTTCTGAATATCGGGTCCAGGATACGGAGTCGGCGACTGACTGGCTGGGCACACCAGCGCCCGACATTTGCATCGTTGACTTCGATCGTGATCGTCGCAGAGCTGCGCTGGCCGCCGAGAGTATTCACAGCGCCGCGCCTGGAACCGCCGTGTTCGCGGTCTCAACCGACGCCCAGCCGGATCTGATCATTCAAGCAATGCGCAGCGGATGCAGCGAATATTTGCTGAAGCCGATGGGCCGGGAACAACTGCTCAATGCGGTTGCGCGCGTAGGCGGAAGAAGAAAAGAGCGTCTGCAGCCGTTCAAGGCGCAGGTGCTGGCGTTCATGGGCGCCAAAGGCGGCTGTGGCGTTACCAGTGTAGTCACACAGCTCGGTGCGATGCTGGCCAATTCGTTCTCGAAGAAAACACTCGTCGTGGATTTGCATCCCGATTTTGGTGACACTGCACTCTACCTTGGTCTCACAAAATATCGCTATCACTTCTTTGAATTAGTTGAAAACAACGACCGGCTCGACGCGGAACTATTGCAAAGCTTCCTGGCCCACCACTCCAGCGGTCTTGATTTGATTCCCGCTCCCGAGGGCAACGATGCGCCGCGACGCATCCTTCCCGGAGCGGTCGCGCAGACTTTCGAGTTTCTCCGCATGCGCTATGACTTCATTCTGGTGGACATGGCTCCAGGGCTGAGCGACGAGAATCTTGAAATGATTCGCCACTGCGACCAACTTCACATGGTTACTGTTTCTGAGGTTTCCGCGCTCCGCAACGTCGTCCGTCATCTCGATTATTTGACCAGGAAAGAAATCCCTCGCGAGCGATTCAGGGTCGTCCTCAATCGACATCAGAAGCGCGCTTTGATTGGCGACAGCGAGATTGAAAAAACCATCGGTCAGAAAATTTACTGGAAGGTCCCAAATCAGTACGCACATGTGGTCAAAGCCATCAACGGCGGAGATCCGGTTGCGCAACTGCCAAGTTCTGACGTCACTAAGAACTTGCGGGATCTGGCGTCACACCTCGGAGCAAAGCCCGCCCCGGGGGAAAAGAAAAAAGAGAGCTCAGGATTCCTGGGGCTTCTGGGAAGGTCTTAAGGGGGAAGTATGGGGGAGTTCAATTCGATTTCGGCCCAGTTGGGGACTAGTTCGGCAGCCGCGAGTGCTGAGGCAAAACGCACTGGCCTGAGCTTCAAGGAGTATCAGGACCTGAAGTCGAGCGTTCACCGCGATCTGATCAGCCGAGTAGATCTCGAACGGGTCGCTAATCAGCGCGACGAGTACACGCGGGGACAGGTGCTCTCGGTAATTCAAGATTTAGTCGCCAACCTCAAGACCCCTCTGAGCGGCCGCGAGCGAGAACGGCTTGCCCTGGAAGTTCTGGACGAAGTATTCGGGTTAGGTCCGCTGGAGCCATTACTCCAGGATCCGACCGTGAACGACATTTTGGTCAACGGCCCCAAGCAAGTTTATGTAGAGCGCGCGGGATTGCTTGAAGAAAGCAACATCATGTTCAAGGACAACGCGCACCTCATGAACATCATTGACAAGATCGTGTCCGCCGTCGGACGGCGCGTGGACGAGTCTTCGCCCATGGTGGACGCCCGCCTCGCCGATGGATCACGTGTCAATGTCGTTATTCCGCCGCTCGCCATCGACGGGCCGCATCTTTCCATTCGCCGCTTTGGCCATATTCCTATTACAGAAGACGATCTGCTGAAGAACCAAACGATCACACAACCCATGCTGGAACTGCTTCGGGGTGCTGTGAAATCGCGCATCAATATCATCATTTCAGGGGGTACCGGCGCCGGAAAAACCACTCTGCTGAACGTCCTCTCCGGTTACATCTCCGAAAAGGAAAGAATCGTCACCATTGAAGACTCCGCGGAACTGCAGATGAAGCAGCGGCATTGCGTGCGCCTCGAAACCCGGCCCTCGAACATCGAGGGCAAAGGCGCGGTGATGCAGCGGCAACTGCTGATCAACAGTCTGCGTATGCGCCCTGACCGCATTGTTGTCGGCGAGGTTCGCGGCGAAGAAGCGCTCGACATGCTGCAGGCCATGAACACCGGTCACGATGGGTCTCTGACCACGGTCCACGCCAACAGTCCTCGTGATGCTATTGCTCGTGTTGAGACCATGGCTATGATGGCTAATTTGAACCTGCCGGAAAAAGCTGTCCGCAGGCAGATCGCTTCCGCCATTCAGTTGATCGTGCAGATTTCCCGCTTTAGTGACGGAACTCGACGAATCACTTACATGACCGAAATCACCGGCATGGAAGAAGACATCGTCAGCATGCAGGACGTTTTTGTTTTCGAGAAACACGGCGTGTCACCGGACGGACGAGTAATTGGCGCGTTCACTGCGACCGGAATCCGTCCAAAATTTGCTGATCGACTTAAGGCGTCGGGCATCAATGTTCCAGGCTCGTGGTTCGATCATTCGTTGACTATCTGACTTTAGTTTAGAGAAACATCCGATGCTACTTTTCTTGCTGCTCCTAATTCTTAGCTTTGCGGTCGTCTTCTTTCTGCTGCGACCGACGAAGACGGAAACCGCCGTCCAGCGGCGGCTGGAAGATATCCAGATCACCAACGCTGAAGCAACTGGTAAGACGATTCTGAAGGAGGAGGGTTACAGCCGGAATCCCGAAGTCAGTCAATTGATCCGGCAGGTTCCCGGGGCCGTCGGCACGCTGGCTCTCTTGCGGCAATCGGGGCAGCAATGGACGGTCAGGTCTGTGATGGGGATTTCGCTGGCCGCCACTCTCCTAACTGCGTCGATTTCGTCCCTGTTTCTCCCCGGTGTCATCCTCGCTGTTCTGGCGGGTGTTGTTGCAGGGTCAATTCCCTATATGTACTTGATCATCATGCGTGAATTACGTTTCCGCAAATGCGATGAACTGCTGCCTGAAGCCATCGATCTCATGGCCCGCGGTTTACGGGCGGGGCATGCTCTTACGGCAGTGATTGAGATGGTGGGAAGCGAAATTGCTGACCCGATTGCAACAGAATTCACTCGCCTTCACGAGGAGCATTCGCTTGGATTGGGTTTGCGCGACGCGACCATGAACTTGGTCAGCCGATTGCCCCGTGATGATGTCCGCTTTCTTGCCACCGCTATTCTCTTACAGAAGGAGACGGGTGGAAACCTCGCGGTGATTCTCGACAAAACCGCGGCGGTGGCCAGGGAGCGCGCCCGCCTGCGTGGGCAGTTGCGAATCTACACCGCTCAGGGCAGAGTGACTGGATGGGTTCTTTGTTTTATGCCATTCATCATGTTTGGCCTTTTGAGCGCACTGAACTGGAAATTCGAGAAATTGTTGTTTACCGAGCCGGCAGGTCGTGCTCTGGTCTACATCGGACTCGGCCTGATGGCGGTAGGAGTGTTGGTAATTCGCAAGATCATCGATGTAAAGGTTTAGCGCATGATCTTTATTGTTCTCGGCGTCTGCCTCTTTATCGGTTTTGCCTTTCTGTTGCTGCTACTGATGCCGCGTGAATCGGCCGCAGGAGCTTTGCTCCAGGAAGTCACAAGACCGGTGCGCCAAACTGACGCTCCCGCTTGGCGAACCGCATTAGACGTAGATTACCTGGCAAAGCCGTTCACGCTGATTCGTAGCCTGATCACGCCTGAACCAGACCCAAAGTTGGTAAGACGCTTAATGCTGGCCGGTTATCGCAAGCCCGCACATGCCGATGTTTTTCTCGGAAGCAAACTCGCCCTGCCTGCGCTACTCGGATTGTTTATTGCCCTGTTCGTGAGCAACAACGCCATAATGTATTTCATCATTGCCATTGGACTCGGCTTTCTTCTTCCCGATTTTTGGTTGAACTGGGCGATCAACAAACGCATCGATAAGATTCGGATGAGCCTGCCTGACGGCCTGGACTTTCTTGCGATTTGCTTGGAAGCGGGACTCGGATTGGATCAGGGCATTGTCCGTCTCGGCCAGGAGCTGGGAGTCAGCCATCCTGCCCTGTCAGAGGAACTGCTTCAAATCAACTTCGAGCAACGCGCCGGGGTGGCGAGAATTACTGCCTGGAAGACTTTCTCTGATCGGGTGGATTTGGAAAGCGTTCGTTCTTTTGTTGCCATGTTGATCCAGACCGACAGGTTTGGTACTCCGATATCGAAATCTCTCGCGACCTTTTCCGATTCGCTGCGGACGCAGCGGCGACAGAAGGCCGAGGAACTGGCGGCCAAGACAACTATTAAACTGCTTTTCCCGCTGGCGCTTTTTATCGCTCCGGCGATGGGAATCGTGCTGCTGGGACCGGCGTTTATTTCACTCGCCAAAGGTTTTCAGCATGTCTTTCAATAAGGCTTGCAGTATTTGTAAGTTTTGGAAGTTCAATTCAACATGAGGTGAGGTAAATGGATAACGTTACTCTGATTCGCGTGGTGGCAGGCGTTCTGGCTGTTGTATGTCTTTTCACCCTGGTGTACCGGATGAAGAAAAAAGCACCTCGCTAAACCGCAGCTTCTAACTCCCCTTTGGAAGGGCGCTATGTTCAGAAAGCAAAGGCACGTTTTCGTTTACAACAAGACGAAAGAGACCTTCTTGTCTTTTCGGGTCGAAGTCAAAGACTCGGTCTGGGGCAGGCTCACCGGCCTGCTTGGCAAAAGGTCTCTCCCACCGGATGGCGGGGCTTGGATTGTGCCCGCCAACGCCATCCATACCATCGGAATGTGTTTTTCCTTTGATCTCGTCCTTATGGACAAGAACTTCAAGGTGGTGGGACTTCGCGAACTGGTGCGCCCCTTCCGGATCACAATGCCGAATCCCAAAGCGGAGAGCGTTCTGGAGTTGCCCGCGCACTCCATCTTCCGCAGCCGGACCCGGATCGGCGATCAACTCGTAATTGACCGCTACGAAGCGAAGAAACCGTCGCGATCCGACGCCACTGACGATTCTCTTCGCTTCGAGGCACCGCCTCAGGAAGCCGGACTAGAGGCACATCCGCCGCTCGTTCCGATTTCGCCACGAGCCTCGAATGGTAGGCGTTCGAGCGCCGTGGGAAGTAAAAGTCACTAGCTGATTGCGCCATCCGGCCGCTGCTGCACACGCGGCCATGCGGATGATCTCTTGTGCGCAGAATTTGACCGCTTTCGATTTCCTTTTCACTCGCAATTTCCACCCATTGCCACGCATAGACTAGAATTCACACCGCTGCTTCCCTTGCGAATATCCTCATCGATGCCTCGAATCCTAACCCTTCATCGCTGGCGCAGACCCACTCGTGCTCGTTGTGCGCTGCTGACCGTCGCGGCGGCAATATGTCTTTGCGTTTCGTTGAATGCAGCCGCGCAGCAACTCCGGTTGGAATTCTCGCCTGCGAATACCGCCGTCAACTTCGCCCTTGGCGATCTTCTTCATACCGTCCGCGGATCCTTCCTGCTCAAGCACGGCGATGTGGAGTACAACCTTCCAACCGCTACCGTGACCGGCGCACTCGTAATTGACGCATCCTCCGGAAAGAGCGGCAACCGCATCCGCGACCGCAAAATGCATCGTGAAATTCTCGAGAGTGTCCGCTATTCCGAAATAACTTTTCGTCCCGACCGGATCGAAGGCGAGGTCGCCCCTTCTGGATCATCCACCGTGAAGGTCCATGGAATTTTCTCCGTCCATGGTGCCGATCACGAACTCACCATGCCCGTGCGCGTGCAGGTTCTCCCTGATCATTGGACCGCCGACGCTCATTTCACCATTCCTTACGTAAGGTGGGGCATCAAGAATCCCAGCTCGTTCTTGCTGCGCGTCAGCGAGTCAGTCGAAATTGATGTTCATACTACCGGCACGAGTCCATTTGCCTCCGCCACCCAGTAGATATATCTCTACCCGGTGAGTAACTTCATCAGGTTTGCTATCGCTTGCGAGTAGTACCTCTTCATGTCACCTGCGGCGCAGTGAATAATTCTCGGTTTCTGGCCTATAAGCGAAGTGCGCGCTTTGGCGGATGGCTTGGAGGAGTCTCTCTCGGCTTTGCAAAACTCGCGAGTTATGCGAAGAATACGGACAGGGTTTGGAGCCGAATCAACTTCCATTTCGGCCTAGAAGAGGAACAGAAACGATGCCGTATCAGCCGATAGAAAATTACGGAATCATCGGCAACATGCGCACGGTTGCGCTGGTGGGCATGAACGGTTCGATCGACTGGTACTGTTACCCGCACTTTGATTCTCCCTGCGTTTTCGGAGCGATCCTGGATGATAAGAAGGGAGGCCGATTCCAAATAACCGCCGACGCGGATGGCGCGCGACACAAGCAATTTTATTGGCCTTCCACGAACGTGTTGGTTACACGCTTCCTGCTGGCCGACGGAGTCGCCGAACTAGAAGACTTCATGCCGGCAGGGTTGCCTTCCGACTCACCCGAGTATCGCCATATCTACCGCCGCATTCGCTGTGTCAGGGGATTGGTGCGTATTTCCCTCTCTTGCTGTCCCGCTTTCGACTATGGACGACAAACTCACGACACGCTGATAGAGGCTAACGGAGCGACGTTCAAGTCGCGCAGTCTAACCTTGGCTCTTTCGTCTGCGGTGCCGCTCCGGAATGACGGACGTGGTGGGGTGTCTGCCGAATTCGTACTCTCGGAAGGACAATCGCAGGTCTTCATTCTTAGGGACGACTGCCACCAGCGCGCTGTGCCCTGCCCTCCGTCCGAAGAAGAGGCTGAGGCATTGCTGCGGGCCACTGTGAAATTCTGGCAAAACTGGCTCTCCGCGTGCACTTACCACGGGCGTTGGCGGGATCAAGTGCAAAGATCAGCCTTGGCGCTAAAGCTTCTTACCTTTGAACCCACCGGAGCGATTATTGCCGCCCCCACCACAAGTTTGCCCGAAGTCATCGGAGGGGTTCGCAACTGGGATTATCGCTACACCTGGATGCGCGATGCCGCTTTCACCGTCTATGCATTTCTGCGCATCGGCTTCAAAAATGAAGCAGCGGCATTCTTGGGTTGGATCGAGGATTACGCATCCAAGCACGCTAGCCGGAACGCACCCAGTCCCGTTATGTTCACGATCGAGGGCAACACTCAAATTCCTGAGCAGACGTTGGACCACTGGGAGGGGTACCGAGGATCCCGCCCCGTCCGAATCGGCAACGCGGCGGTTTCGCAGTTTCAGGGAGACATCTACGGCGAACTGATGGATGCCATGTACCTCTCCAATAAGTATGTCAGCCCCACCCCGTACGATATTTGGGTAAAGATCCGCAATCGCCTGGAGTGGATCTGCGAGAACTGGCAGCTTCCGGATGCCGGCATTTGGGAGATGCGCAATCGCCAGGAACATTTCGTCTACTCGAAGCTCATGAACTGGGTTGCTCTGGATCGCGGCATCCGACTGGCCGACAAACGTGCGCTTCCAGCCGATCGTGCTAAGTGGATACGCGAGCGAGACCGCATCTACGAAGAAGTGATGACCCAAGGCTGGAACGAAAAACGCCGCGCCTTTACCCAGTTTTACGGCAGTGACGACCTGGATGCATCGCTCCTCATCATGCCTCTCGTCTTCTTCATGGCTCCGACTGATCCGCGGATGCTCAGCACCATAAGCGCCATCCTCAAGAATCCGCGGGAGGGAGGCCTTCTCAGCGACAGCCTGGTGTATCGCTATCCTCCGCAACCCCGTATTGACGGACTTCCGGGCGAGGAAGGCACTTTCAACATGTGCTCCTTCTGGCTGGTAGAGGCACTCACACGTGCAGGCCAGGCTTATCCCGAAAAACTGGCTCAAGCCAGATTGCTGTTTGAACGCGTGTTGGGCTACGCCAATCATCTCGGGCTTTACGCGGAACAAACCGGGCCACAAGGCGAGGCGCTGGGAAATTTTCCGCAAGCCTTTACACACCTGGCATTGATCAGCGCCGCATTCAATCTAGACCGTACGCTGGGCAACTAGAATGGCACGATACGAGTCTTGTTATGAAGCATCATTAGGAGAAGTTCATGTCGGATGTCAGACCAGGATGCGCGCCCGGAAAGACTGCGGAAGATACAACGCCAGCCGATGCTCTGGTTTTATTCGGCGCGATGGGAGACTTGGCACACAAAAAGATCTTCCCCGCTCTTTATCATATGGTTCGACACGGTCACCTGGATGTACCCGTGATTGGCGTTGCCAGGGCGGGACGCACGAACGAACATCTCAAAGAGCGCGTGCGCGACAGCATCCGGCAGCAAACGGGCGAGATCGATCAGGAAGCCTTGGCCAAGCTGCTGAAGTTGCTTCGCTACGTCGGCGGCGATTATGAGAAACTCGCGACCTTCGACCTTTTGAAGAAAACGCTTGGCTCAGCCAGCCGCCCTACGCACTATTTGGCGATTCCACCCGGTCTCTTCACAAGCGTCGTCGAGTCTCTCACTAAGTCGAACTGCATCAAAAATGCGCGGGTCATTGTCGAGAAGCCCTTTGGACACGATCTTGCTTCAGCACAGGAGTTGAACGCCACACTTCGTGAGGTGCTATCGGAATCGAGAATCTTTCGGATCGACCACTACCTCGGTAAAGAGGCGGTCCTCAATCTGCTGGTCTTTCGCTTCGCCAATAGTTTTCTGGAGCCGATCTGGAACCGCAATTACATCGAGAGTGTGCAGATTACGATGGCGGAAAAGTTCGGCATCGAGGGGCGAGGGCAGTTTTACGACGACACCGGGGCGATCCGTGACGTGGTAGAAAACCACATGCTTCAGGTGGTAGCTTTTCTGGCCATGGAGGCGCCCACTGGGCTGTATTGCGACGCTATCCGAGATGAACAGGTCAAAGTATTCCGCACCATTCCGCCGCTGGACCCAAAGCATCTGGTGCGAGGCCAGTTCAATGGCTATAAAACCGAAAAAGGAGTCGCGCCTGATTCCAAGGTGGAGACGTTTGCCGCTGTGCGCCTGGAAGTTCGTTCATGGCGCTGGTCAGGTGTTCCTTTCCTGATTCGCGCCGGAAAATGCCTGCCAATTACGACTACCGAAGTACTGGTCAAACTCAGGAAACCTCCGCTCGACATTTTGGGCGGCGAATCGAGTGACTATTTCCGCTTCCGCCTTGGTCCAGGGGAAATTTCGCTAAGCCTCGGCGCCCGAGTGAAGCGCCCCGGCGAAGCGCTTGTCTCTAAACCCGCACATCTTTCGGTAGTCGAGGAACACACCGCGGACGAAGTTGACGCATATGAGCGTCTTTTGGGAGATGCCATGCGCGGAGATGGCATGCTGTTCGTTCGCGAAGACGCGGTGGAAGCTGCGTGGGCGATCGTCGACCCCATTCTCGGGAACGCAACAGCCCTGCAACAATACGAGCCCGGCTCGTGGGGTCCACGGGAGGCGGATCGCCTGGCTCTCGATGTGGGAGGTTGGCACAATCCCGAAGAACACAAACAGAGCACAGTCCATACTCCGACCGCCGCGTAAAACGACGGCGTCAATCCGGGTCGCGAACGGCTTAACGTGCAATTCCGGGCAGAAGGATTCAATATCTTCAATCACACCCAGTGGTCGGGACTCAACACCAGAGTTGGCGCTGACAATTTCATGCGCGCTACTTCCACGCACATGGCGCGAGTGTTGCAATTTGGTCTCAAGCTGAGTTTCTGAACATGTTAGAGGGAGAAGAAGCATGAGAATTTCACGTCGCGATTTCTTGAGACAAACGGCGGCCACCGGCATTTCGCTCAGTGCATCTTCTGCCCTAGGCAGCGAGATTCGTCCCGCTCTTCGCTCGCCGTTTCGTGTTTCTGTTATCAACGATGAAATTTCGCAGGACTTCGGCCGCGCCTGCGAAGTGGCGGCGCGTGAGTTCGGCATGCGTTGGATTGAACTGCGCGGCATGTGGAACAAGAACATCGTCAGTCTCGACTCGAAAGAGGTTGCCGAGGCCCAGCGCATCCTCAAGAAATACGAGCTACGAGTCACCAATATTGCCAGTCCGCTGTTCAAAACCGCGTGGAAAGACGACCCGCGCGCAAAAGAGAAGCAACCAGAGGATTTTCACGCCAGCTTTACATTCGATCAGCAGGGCGAAGTGCTCGACCGCGCTATCGAGATGGCGAAGGCTTTTCAGACAGATCGAATCCGCTGCTTCGACTTCTATCGGTTGGACGATCCGGCACCACATCGAGAGGCGATTAACCAGACGCTGCTGGACGCGGCAAACAAGTGCGGCAAGAATGAACTGATTCTTGTTCTTGAAAACGACGGCGGCC
>Ga0137366_10000054_pt1 | contig 54863 bp, 46 predicted proteins | sample SagtaG_8_FD_104938 | JGI IMG/M metagenome (GOLD analysis project Ga0137366, IMG submission 104938) | Vadose zone soil microbial communities from Sagehorn Ranch, Mendocino, California, USA - Sage1_L_60_16 metaG | ecosystem: Environmental > Terrestrial > Soil > Vadose zone | place: USA...
CTAGCGGGACACCGCTAGCCCGCCGCTTTACCGGCCACGCAGCGTCCCCGGCGTCGGTAGCCTGCAGCCATGACGCCCGGCATGGGCTTGACCTGGCTTCGTTCGGGGAGATGCCGGATCACGCCGCCGCACCGGGCCGACCCGAGGAGGTGGCCGTGCGACCCGCGTCCCGTGTGGTTCGGCTGACAGCGCTTCTCGCGGTGGCGCTGTCGGTGGGGTGGCTGCTGCTGCGCCGCCACGTCCGGCCCGCGCCTGCGCTGCGGGTGGTGCCCGACGGGCCGCCCGGGCCACTCCCACCCCGAACGCCCGTCGACCCGACGGTGGTCGAGCCGCGGGCGCCGGAGCCGGTCGACGCGATCGGCCGGCCGGTGCACGATGCCACCGAGGCCGCGGCCGGGGCCGGGGCTGCCGAGGCGGGGCCCGCCGGGGTCGGGCCCACCCAGGCGGGGCCCGCCGAGTTCGGGCCCGCCGAGACCGTGCCGGCCCCGGCGGCGGTGGCGGACGCCCTGGCGGCCGAGGAACGAACCGACGACCTCAGACGTATCAGGGGAGTCGGCCCGGCCATCGAATCAGCGTTGCACGGCCTCGGCGTGCGGTCCTACCGCCAGCTCGCCACCCTGGACGAGGCCGGGCTGGAGCGGGTCCGTGACGCAGTCCGGGACCGCTGGCAGCGGATCGAGCGCGAGGACTGGATCGGCCAGGCCCGGCAGCTGCACCAGGAGAAGTACGGCGAGGAGGTGTAGGAGCTATGCGGCCGGCCGCCGCGGTGCGGGGGTGGGCGCTCTGGCGCCTGCCCCGGGCCGCGGCCGGCTACGTGGCCGTGGTCACCGTGCTGCCGGTGCTCGCCCTGGCGGCCGTGGTGTCGACCGGCGAGGACCACTACCGGCTGTCCGACCTGTGGCGGGTCACGGTGCTCAGCGCGTGCGCGGTGGTCAGCATCGAGGGCGCCCGGTCGGTCGGCATGCCGACGCTGGTGGACGGCCGGCCGTACAAGGATCTGGCCTCCGTCTGGCTGTTCGCGATCGCGCTGGTGCTGCCCGCGCCGTACGTCGTGGTCGCGTCCGCCGTGCTGCTCCCGCTGCTGCTGCGCGGGGTGCTCGGGCCGCCGTGGCGACGCACGTTCAACGCGGCCGGCGTCGCGCTGGCCGGGCTGGCCGCGCACTGGGTCGCCGTCCAGGTCGCCGGCGGGCGGCCGCCGGAGGCGGTGGGCACCGGCGCCGGCCGGCTGGTCGCCGCGCTGGTGCTGGCCGGCGCGGCCTACGAACTGGTCAACGTCGTGCTGGTGACGCTGGCGATCTGGCTGGTCGAGCCGGACACGCCGCTGCGCGCGGCGCTCGGCGACGTGTCCACGCTGATCACCGACCTGGCCGCGCTCAGCCTCGGCCTGCTGGCCGCGGTCGCCTGGTCGGTGTCGCCGGTGCTCGCTCTTGCCGCGATACCGCCGGTGGTGCTGCTGCAGCGGGCGCTGATCCACGACGAGCTGCGCGAGGCGGCGCAGACCGACGGCAAGACCGGCCTGGCGACCGCCGCGCACTGGCTCGGGCAGGCCCAGCGCTGGGTGGAGCGAAGCCAGCACGGCGGCACCCCGTGCGGCCTGCTGCTGCTGGACATCGATCACTTCAAGGAGATCAACGACACCTGGGGCCACCTGGTGGGCGACGAGGTGCTGGCCGAGGTGGCCAGCACGCTGCGTGGCGGGGTGCGCCCGGTGGACCTGATCGGCCGGCTGGGCGGCGAGGAGTTCGGCGTGCTGCTGCCCGACACCGGAGTGGTGGAGGCGGCCGCGGTGGCCGAGCGGGTCCGGGTGCTGATCGCCGGGCACGCCGTGCCGGCCGTCGGCGCGGGCGGCCAGCAGGGCCACGTGCGGATCACCGTGTCGATCGGGGTGGCCGGCACCCGCGAGGTCGGCCATGTGGTCAGCGACCTGCTCGCGTCCGCCGACGCGGCGCTCTACCGGGCCAAGGCCGGCGGCCGGGACCGGGTCGAGGTCGGCGGTCCAGTGGACACCACCGAGCGGCTCTGGCTCAGCCACCTGCCGGCCGGCCTGCTCGGCCGGGTGCCCTAATCCTGGGCCGGGCGGACCCGCCGGCAGCGGCGCTACGGCGCGCCGGTGAGCAGGTTCCCGTCCCGGACCAACAGCCGGGGCAGCGCCCGGCCGGCCAGGTCGGCCTGCAGCGCCCGCTCCTCCCGGCCGGCCCGGTGGTAGGCCGCCGCGGTCCGCGCGGCCACCCGCGACCAGGCGTAGCCGTCGAGCACCCCGCGCCGCGCCTCCCGGCCGCATCGCCTGGCCAGCACCTGGTCGGAGAGCACCGCGCCGACCGCGTCGGCCAGCCCGGCCGGGTCGCCGGCGGCGAACCGCAGGCCGCTGACCCCGTGCTCCACCAGCTCGCGCAGCCCCCCGACGTCCGCCACCACCAGAGGTGTCCCCGCCGCCGCCGCCTCCAGCGCGACCAGCCCGAACGGCTCGTAGATCGACGGCACCACCGCGCAGTCGGCCGCGCCGACCAGCGCGGCCAGGTCGTCCACGAATCCGGCGAAGCACACCGACCGGCCCAGCCGCAGCCGCCTGGCCTGCTCCCGCAGCGCGCCGTCCTGCGGGCCGGCGCCGGCCACCACCAGCCGGATCCCCGGGTGCCGGCGACGCAGCCGGGGCATCGCCCGGAGCAGGTCGTGCACCCCCTTCTCGTGGACCAGCCGGCCGGAGAAGACCAGCAGCGGCCCGTCGCCGGCATACCGCCGGCGCATCGCGGCCACCTGGCCCGGGTCGGACCGCCACCGGTCGACCTCGACCCCGTTGCCGATCACCTCCACCTTCTCCGGCGGCAGGTCGAACAGCCGGGTGACCTCCCAGCGCATGTGCTCCGAGCAGGTGACCACCCGCCGCGCCTGGTAGGTCAGCCACCACTCGACCGAGTGGATCGCCCGGTTCATCGGGCCGGGCAGCCAGCCCTGGTGCCGGCCGGCCTCGGTGGCGTGCACGGTGGCCACCAGTGGCACCCGCAGGTGGTGCTTGAGCGTGGTCGCCGCGTGCGCGACCAGCCAGTCGTGCGCGTGCAGCACGTCCGGCGGGTCGGCCTCGACCAGGCCGAGCCCGGCCCGGGTCAGCGCGTGGTTCAGCGCCATGGTCCAGGCCAGCAGCTCCTGGTCGAACCGGAACAGCGGCGGGTCCTCCGGCACCCGCACCACCCGGACCCCGCCGGCCACCTCGTCGTACGGCGCCCCGGCCGCGTGCCGGGTGAGCACGGCGACCTCGTGCCCGGCCAGGGTCAGCGCCTCGGCCAGCGCGTGCACGTGCCGGCCCAGACCACCGACCAGGACCGGCGGGTACTCCCAGGACAGCATGAGCACGCGCATGATCGGCACATGCTGCCAGAGCGGCGCGTCGGGAGCCGGGTCAGTCCTCGTCCTCGGTGGGGCAGGCCACCCCCACGAACGTGACGTGCACGCCGGGGGAGTGGTCGGTGAACCGGCAGCCGAACGTCGGCTTCGCCACCACCTCGGCGTTGCGTATCTGGTCGCCGGCCGGGCGCTCACCCTGGCGGACCCAGCCGACCAGGGCGGCGAAGCCCTGCTCCAGCTCCGACTCGGTGAAGTCGCAGTGCCCGACGCCGCGGATCGCCCGGGTGACCAGCAGGCCGGACTCGTGGTGCGCGGCCACCCGGTCCGCGTAGATCTGCTCCATCGAGAACGGCACGAACAGGTCGTCGATGTCGTGCATGGACAGCACCGGGATCCGCGGGTCGCCGAAGACCGCGGGGATCCCGGTGAGGTCCGGCGACGCCGGCGTGGTCGCCGCGACCCGGAGCACCTCGGCGTTCAGCGCGATCTCGGCCGGGGTAAGCGGGCGGTGGCCGCCGGACAGCCGGTAGACGGTGTCCACGTTGCCGGCGACGTTCCCGGGCGCGATCCCGATCGTCCCGCCGGTCAGCCCGGGGTAGAGGCCGAACAGGAACGGGATGTTGGTCAGCGGGGCGAACCCGAAGCTGCTCCAGAACGCGAACCCGGAGGCGAACCCGGGCCGGGTGCCGCCGCTGCGCTGCTGCACCGCGGCCGCCCACTCCTGGCCCAGCGGGGTCAGCGTCACCCCGGCCGGGTTGCCGGCGGTGAACCCGCTGCCCAGCTTGGGCAGCTCGGAGAGCACCAGCCCGTCGTAGGTCGGCGCGTACGCCTGCCCGGCGGCCAGCGAGGCCGGGTAGGAGATCGGCGTCCCGGTCAGCCCCGCGGCGAGCACGTTCGCGTCCAGGTGGAAGTCGAACAGCTTCGTGTCCCCGAGCACGCCGCAGATCGGCATGGCGCCGGCGAAGTCGCGGTACTTCTCGATCTCCACCCCGGTGACGTGCCCGCCCATCGACGCGCCGGTCATGTAGACGTCCCGGGGTGCCCCGACCAGCGAGCCGAACAGCCCGATCAGCGCGTGCGTGTCGGTGACCCCGTGGTTCACGTCGTAGCCGTTGGTCTGGTAGCTGGACGCGGCCCAGGCGAAGCCGTGCGCGACGTAGTACTGCCGCAGGTAGTCCAGGCCGACCCAGACGGTGGTCCCGGTGCCGCGGTAGCCGTGCGCGTACAGCACCAGGTCGCCGTGCCAGGCCAACGGGACCTCGACCCGGTACGCGGCGCCGTTCAGGATCCCGGTGAACACCCGGGACACCGGGTTGCCGGCCGCGTCGGTGAGCGGGGTGAACCGGCCGCCGGTGTACGTGCTGCCGTTGAAGTCGCAGGTCGGGTCGGCGATCGAGTAGCCGGACTGGGTGGGGCTTGGGACGGTCACGCAGGGGGCCGGGTCGGCCGGAGCCGCGCTTGCCGGGACCGCCAGGCCGAGGCCGGCCAGCGTGCCGACCAGGATGAAGATGCCGATGCGCCGTTGCATACAGGGATCCTGGCACCCCGGCGGGCGGAGCGAAACTCAGCCGCCGGGCAGCGAGCCGAGCAGGTCCACCAGCCCGTCCGGCAGCAGCACCGCCTCGCCCCGGCGGAACGCCTCGGTGGGCACCCAGACCGCGCTGGTGGTCAGCCCGCCCCGGCGGCCGATCAGCCGCTGCTGCGCCCAGATCGCCGGGTCGGCCGGCGCCGCCTCGTACACCAGCACCAGCTCATGCCCCTCCCGCCCGCCGAACCGGTGGATGCTCTCCAGCGTCGCCAGCGGCCGGATGTCCAGCAGGCCGGCGCCGAACTCCTCCCGGAACGCCCGAGCCACCGTCTCGTGGCCGCGCTCCCCGAAGGCGATGTCCGCGCCCGGCGGGCGGTAGACGGTGCGGCCGGTGTCCGGGTCGACGTTCTCGGTGGCCAGCATCCGGCCGCGGTCGGCCAGCACCGCCACCGCGACCGCGCGCACCCGGCTCGCCTGCACCGGCGCGGCCGCCGCGACCGACAGCTCCCGCCGCCCCTCCGCGGAGGCCCGCCAGCGCAGCTCACCCTCTACCAGGTCGAGGAACGCGTCCACCTCGTCCTCGTCGTAGCCCCGGCTGCCCAGCCGGGGCTTGCGGAACGCGACGTCGTGCACGTCCGCGGCGGTGACCCGGCCGGAGCCGGGCGGCTGGGCCAGCGTGTCGGCGACCCGGCGGAGGAAGTCGTCGACCTCCCCCTCGTCGTACCCCCGCTTGCCGAACGGCGGCTTGCCGAACGCGACGCTGTGCACGTCCGCGGCGCTGATCCGCTGGGCGGGCGGCTGGGTTCCCGACTGGCCGGGCTGTCCGAAGGCCATGGCGAGGGATTTTATGGTCCAGCCGCGCCGGTGGCGTCCCCCGACACGGCAGGCGATGTCCCGGCCGGCACCCGCCGGGCCGCCAGCGCGTGGTCCAGTAGGCCGAGTGGCGGAGAGCCCAGGTCGAGCATCGCGCGGCGGAACCCGGGCGGCGAGCTCGACCGCGACCCCGATGACCAACCGCGGGTCATCGGGACCGAGATGTCGCACGGCACGCGTAGTCGAGCGTCCACGCCGGCAACCGTATGCGGTGCCGAGGCGTCATACTGAGCGACCTCGGGAGGTGCCCGTGCAGATTCTCGCCATCGTTCTGGGGCTGCTGGCCGCGCTGCTGGTGCCGGCGATCGTGCTGGACGTGAAGGCGCGCCGGCGCGGCAAGCCGCTGGAGATCACCGGCGACCCGAACGACGTGTACGGGCAGTACCCGACCCTGCCGTACAACCCGCCCACCGGGCCGGTCGACGCCGCCGGGGGAGTCGGCTGACCGGGTCAGACGGTGCGGGCGTCGAGATGGCCGAACGGGCCGTCCACCGCGCGTAGCTCGGCGGCGAGCTCGGTGGCCCGGCGGCCCGCGGAGGGGTCGGCGGACTCGACCAGGTCGGCCAGCCGGGTGAAGCGGGCGGCATGCTCGCCGGCCCGGCGCCGGGCGTAGTCCGCGGCGCCGCCCTTCGTCACCATGAACGCCCAGTCGCTCGAGGCGACCAGGAACGCCTCCCGCGCCAGCTGGTCCAGCACCGGGTCCCGTCCGCCGCCGGGCGGCCGGTTGTCCAGCACGGACAGCAGCCGCTTCTGCACCGAGCCGGCGTCCTCGGCCAGGTCGGCCACCGCCGGGTTGTCCCAGACCCGCCAGTCCTTGCCGGACCCCCAGGACGAGGCGGGCAGCTCGACCGGCGGCCCGACGTGGCCGGCCTCGACCGCGCCGCGCAGCGTCGTCAGCCGCACGCCGCTGGCCGGAAGCGCCCGAAGCACCGCCTCCAGCCACGCCGGCCCCTCGTACCACCAGTGGCCGAACAACTCCGTGTCGTAGCAGGCGACCACCAGCCCGGGCCGGCCGTGCCGGTCGGCCAGCCGGGCCAGCCGGGCGCGGACCACCTCGACGAAGTCGGCGGCGTCCCGGCGCACTGCGGCGGCCGCCCGCGCTTGGTCCCACGGCCGCTTCGCCTCCGGCGGCACCTGCCGTCCGGTCACCCGGGCCGGCCGGAAGCCGGAGCGGTGGTCGAAGGTGTGGAAGTCCCGGTACGCCGGCGCGCCGGGGTACCCGGACCGGGGCGACCACACCCGGTAGGTGACCTCCAGGTCGCGGCCGAAGCAGAGCACGCCGGAGTCGCGCACCGGCCGGGCGGCCGCGGTGTCGCCGCGTAGCGCGGGCCCGTCCACCACGAACCGGCCCACCCCGGCCGCCGCGTACAGCCGTTCCAGCCCCGGCGCGTACCCGCACTCCGGGGCCCAGATCCCGGCCGGCGCCCGGCCGGTCCGCAGCCGCGCGTCGGCCAGGCCGACCGCGAGCTGGGCGCCGGCCAGCCGCTCGTCCAGCAGCGGCAGGAACGGGTGGCTGGCCGGCCCGCCGAGCGGCTCGACCACGCCGGCGTCGACCAGCGGGCGGAGCACCGCGGACAGCCCGCCGGTCAGCCACCGCGCCTCCAGGTCGGCCAGGCACGCCGTAGCCGCCCGGAACTCCGTCTCGGCGAGCCGCCGCAGGTGCGGCTCGGCCCGGCCGGCCAGCCCCTCCGCGCGCAGCTGCCAGAGGCCGGCCCAGGTGTGGATCTCGCGCAGGCAGTACGGGTCGTCCAGCATCGCGGCCAGCACCGGGGTCACCCCCAGCGTGACCAGGTCCCGCCGGCCCTCGGCGGCCAGCCGGTCCAGGATCGCCAGCACCCGCCGCCAGGAGCCGGTGAACGCCTGGTGCAGCCATTCCTCGCCGACCGGCCAGGCGCCCGCGTGCGCCACCCAGGGCAGGTGGGTGTGCAGCACGATCGCCATCCTGCCCACCGAGGGTGCCCGTGCCCCGGTCACGTCCGCACGGCGACGGCGACCAGGTCGAGGCTGGCTTCCAGGTCGTCGCGGACCAGGGCGAAGTCGCGGACGCGCACCGAGGCCACGTGCCGGCGCAGCATCGGATGCCAGGTCGCCGCCGGCCCGGCCAGCTGGGCGGCCACCAGCGAGCCGTACCGGCGGTCCAGCCGGCGCAGCCTGCGCCCGTGCCGCAGCCCCAGCAGCCGGGCCAGCTCGAACCCCTCCGCCGCCAGCAGCTCGGTCAGCTCGGTCGGCGACAGCTCGCGGGCGTGGAACGGGTTGCGCAGGTCGTTCCCGGGCGAGAACGTCAGCCGGTTGGGTGTGGTGAGCAGCAGCGTCCCGGCCGGCCGCAGCACCCGGGCGCACTCCCGGAGAAACCCCGCCTGGTCCCACAGGTGCTCGATCACCTGAAGGCAGGCGACCACGTCGATGGCGCCGTCCGCGAACGGCAGCGCGGCCAGGTTGCCGCGCACCACCGGCACCCGCGGGTAGGCCGCCCGCACGTGCTCGACGGTGGCCGCGTCGTAGTCCACGCCGATCACCCGCCGGGCCGTGCCGGCGATCCGGTCCGCCCCGTACCCCTCGCCGCAGCCGGCCTCCAGCACCACCGCCCCGCGGCAGAACGGCAGCAGCGCGGCGTAGGCCGCCTCGTGCCGGCGGAACCAGTAGTTCTCGATCGGGATGCCGGGCAGCGTCCGCTCGCCGGTGAGCGCGAGCCCGGTCGGCGGGGGATGCAGGGCGGGCACGAGCCGGCACGTTACCGTGACCCAGCCCATCCGCGAGCGACCTATCTCCCTTGGTTACTGAGCGGTAACATCGGCAGAATGAGCCGCGAGGCACTGTTCGTGGCCGTACCTAGTCGGCCGCAACCCAGGAGGTCACCCGTCCCATGAACATCGTCGTGCTGGTCAAGCAGGTGCCGGACACCTGGGCCGAGCGCCGGCTCGCCGACAGCGACAAGACCTTGGACCGCGCCTCGGTCGACGCGGTGATGAACGAGCTGGACGAGTACGCGGTGGAGGAGGCGCTGCGGCTGAAGGAGGCGCACGGCGGCGAGGTCACCGTGCTGTCGATGGGCCCGGCCCGTGCCGCCGAGACGATCCGCAAGGCGCTGTCCATGGGAGCGGACAAGGGGGTCCACGTCAGCGACGATGCGCTGCACGGCTCGTGCGTGATCCAGACCGCCGAGGCGCTGGCCGCCGCGCTCGGCACGGTCGAGTGGGACCTGGTCATCTGCGGCGCGGAGTCCACCGACGCGCGGCAGTCGGTGATGGGCGCGCTGCTGTCCGAGAAGCTCGGCGTGCCGCAGCTGTCCGGGGCTCGCCGGGTCACCGTCGAGGGCTCGACGGTGACCATCGAGCGCCAGACCGAGACCGGGTACGACGTGGTGGCCGGCAGCGTCCCGGCCGTGGTCGGCGTGATCGAGAAGATCAACGAGCCGCGGTACCCGTCGTTCAAGGGCATCATGGCGGCGAAGAAGAAGCCGGTCAGCACGCTGACGGTGGCGGACCTGGGCCTCGACTCAGCCACCGTCGGGCTGGCGAACGCCACCAGCGAGGTGGTCTCGGTGACGCCGCGGCCGCCGCGGCAGGCCGGTCAGGTCGTCAAGGACGAGGGCGACGGCGGCGTGAAGCTCGCCGACTTCCTGTCCGCCCAGAAGCTCATCTGAAGGGGACGCCGAGATGGCTGAGGTTCTCGTCCTGGTCGAGCACGCCGACGGCGCGGTCAAGAAGGTCACCCTCGAGCTGCTCACCGCGGCCCGGGTGCTGGGCGACCCGGCGGCGGTCGTGTTCGGCCCGCCCGGCAGCGCCGGTCCGCTGGTGGACAAGCTGGCCGAGTACGGCGCCACGAAGGTCTACGCGGCCGAGTCCGGGGAGGTCGACCAGTACCTGGTCGCGCCGAAGTCCGACGTGCTCGCCGGCCTGGTCGCCTCGGCCGCCCCGGCGGCCGTGCTGGTGTCGTCCACTCGGGACAGCCGGGAGACCGCCGCGCGGCTGGCCATGCGCACCCGCAGCGGCATCCTCACCGACGTCGTCGACCTGGATGCCGACGGCACCGCCACCCAGAGCGCCTTCGGCGGCGCGCTCATCGTGCAGTCCCGGGTGCGCGCCGGCACTCCGGTGCTCACCGTCCGGCCGAACTCGGTGACTCCGGTCCCGGCACCGGCACCGGCCACAGTGGAGTCGGTCGAGGTGACCGTGAGCGACGCCGCCCGCGCAGCCACCGTGCTGGACCGGGTGGTCGAGGTGAGGGGCAGCCGCCCGGCGCTCACCGACGCCTCGATCGTCGTCTCCGGCGGCCGCGGCCTCGGCGCCGGCGAAAACTTCGCCCTGGTGGAGAAGCTCGCCGACGCCCTCGGCGCCGCGGTCGGCGCCTCCCGGGCGGCCACCGACGCCGGCTGGTACCCCCACCAGAGCCAGGTCGGCCAGACCGGCGTCACCGTATCCCCCCAGCTCTACGTCGCGGTCGGCATCTCCGGCGCCATCCAGCACCGCGCCGGCATGCAGACCTCGAAGACGATCGTCGCGGTCAACAAGGACCCCGAGGCGCCCATCTTCGAGCTCGCCGACTTCGGCGTGGTCGGCGACCTCTTCCAGGTAATCCCCCAGGCCACCGAGGAGATCGCCAAGCGCAAAGAGTGATCTAGGCGCCAGGCTGAGCTGGCCGGCGTCGCTCCAGCCACGCTGCAGCGGCTGGCGTCCGGAGGCGTCCTCGAGCGCGTCGCGCACGGTGTACCGGCTGACCGGGGCGCCCACGCCGGATCATCTCGAGCTCAGAGCGGCCTGGCTGCAACTCGCGCCGGAGGCTCCGGCGTGGCAGCGGACGCCCGAGCAGGGTGTCGTTTCGCACCGATCCGCCGCGGGCGTCTACGGCATCAGCCACCTGCCCGCCGACCGGCATGACTTCACGCTGCCGACCCGCCGGCACACTCGACCCTGTCGCGGTTGCGCACCCACCGGGCAGCAGCAGGAAGCCGTCCCGGTCGAACGCCGCCCGCTGACCGCCCGTCATGGGCTGCCCGATCGCCGAGCGCCCGACGGTCGCGACCGTGCCTGTCATCGGCTCCCCTTGCCTCGCCTCGCGGCCTCGGCCGCTGTCGCGGGTGGACGGTAAGGCGGCACCGATGAAGAACCGTTCAAGAAGCCGTCGCGCTGCCGTCGACCTTGGAGAGCCTCGCCAGCCCGCCGAACCGGGTCGTACGACCAAGGCCCGGGGGCCGGCCGGTCCCAAAGCCAGCGGCGGGCGGCGCCCGCGGTACGTACGGTGGCCTGGTGACCCGCACCGCGGCAGCCACCGGACCGGTTCCACTCCCGGCGCGGCTGCGCGGCACCACGTTCGGGCTGGTCCTGGTGATCACGCTGATCGCGTTCGAGGCGATGGCGGTGGCCACCGCGCTGCCCACCGCGGTCCGGGCGCTGCACGGGGTGCGGCAGGGCGTGCCGGCGGCGATCGCGTTCCGCGGGATGCTGGCCGGGTCGTTCTTCGCGGTCGAGTCGCTGGTGCCGCTGACCCTCACGGTCGGGCACGGCCTCTCCCCGGCGCAGGCCGGCGCGCCGCTCACGGTCGGCGCGCTCGGCTGGTCGGCGGCGGCCTGGTGGCAGGGCCGGCACCCGCAGCTGCCCCGGTACCGGCTGGTCCGCGCCGGCTTCGCGCTGGTCGGCACGGCGGCCGTGGGCATGGCCGCGGTGAGCCTGCCCGGCGCGCCGGCCTGGCTGGCCTACCCGGTGTGGTGCACCGCCGGGCTCGGCGCCGGGTTGACCATGCCGAGCTCCAGCATCCTGATGCTGGCGCTGAGCCCGGCGGCCGAACGTGGCGTCAACTCCGCCGCGCTGCAGATCGCCGACGCGGTGACCAGCGCGTTCTGCATCGGGATCGGCGGAGTGCTGGTCGCCGCCGCGGAGCGCGGCGCGATCACGCTGAGCACCGCCGCGGTGACCGTCGACCTGCTGATGGCCGGGCTTGCCGGCACCGGGTGCGCGCTGGCCGCCCGCGGCCGGGCCCCGGCGCCCTCTGCCGAGGTCGGTGCCTCGGCTGCCGGCGTCTCGGCGGTCGATGCACCGGCAACTACTCTCAAGGAGTGACCACCTACCTCGACCATGCGGCGACGACGCCGATGCTGCCGGAGGCCGCGGCCGCGATGACCGCAGCCTTCGCGCAGGTCGGGAACGCATCCTCGCTGCACGCCTCCGGGCGTCGGGCGCGGCGGACGGTGGAGGAGTCCCGGGAACGGCTGGCCGCCGCACTGGGTGCCCGGCCGTCCGAGGTCGTGCTCACCGCCGGCGGGACCGAGAGCGACAACCTGGCGGTGAAGGGCATCTTCTGGGCCCGCCGGGAGGCCGACCCGCGCCGCCGCCGGGTGGTGGCCAGCGCGGTCGAGCACCACGCCGTGCTCGACGCGGTGAGCTGGCTGGAGCGGCACGAGGGCGCCGAGGTCAGCTGGCTGCCGGTCGACCGCCTCGGCCGGGTGCACCCGGCAGCGCTGGCCGAGGCGCTCGGCGACGACGTCGCGCTGGTCACCGTGCTGTGGGCGAACAACGAGGTCGGCACCATCCAGCCGGTCCGCGAGCTGGCCGAGTTGGCGCACCTGCACGGGGTGCCGATGCACACCGACGCCGTGCAGGCGGTCGGCGCGCTGGGCGTCGACTTCGCCGCCAGCGGTGTCGACGCGCTCACCCTGACCGGGCACAAGCTGGGCGGTCCGTTCGGGGTCGGCGCGCTGCTGCTGGGCCGCGAGGTCCCGTGCACGCCGCTGCTGCACGGCGGCGGGCAGGAGCGGGACGTGCGCTCCGGCACCCTGGACACGGCAGGCGTCGTCGGCCTCTCGGTGGCCGCCGAGATCGCCGTGGCCACCCGCCCGGAGCGGGCCGCGGCGCTAGGCCGGCTGCGGGACCGGCTGGTCGCCGGGGTGTTGGAGCAGGTCCCGGACGCGGTGCTGAACGGCGACCCGGCCGGCCGGCTGCCGGGCAGCGCGCACTTCTCGTTCCCCGGCTGCGAGGGCGACTCGCTGCTCATGCTGCTGGACGCACGCGGGATCGAATGCTCGACCGGCTCGGCCTGCTCGGCCGGGGTGGCCCGGCCCAGCCACGTGCTGCTGGCGATGGGCGCGGACGAGGAGCGGGCCCGCGGGTCGCTGCGGTTCTCCCTCGGCCACACCTCGACCGAGGCGGACGTGGCCGCGCTGCTGGACGCGATCGGGCCGGTGGTCGAGCGGGCTCGCCGGGCCGGGCTGACGACCGCGCGGCACAGCGAGCGGGCACTGAGCGAGCGCGAGGGCTCGCAGCGCGAGCGGGGAGCGACGAGGGGGGTTCGGCCCGAGGGACGAGGGCCGGACCGCACCGGGGAGCGGGCACTGTGAGGGTGCTCGCCGCCATGTCCGGCGGGGTCGACTCGGCGGTGGCCGCGGCCCGGGCGGTCGACGCCGGCCACCAGGTGACCGGCGTGCACCTGGCGCTGTCCCCGGCGCCCGCCTCGCTGCGGCTGGGCGCCCGCGGATGCTGCACGCTGGAGGACGCCCGGGACGCCCGGCGGGCGGCCGACGTGCTCGGCATCCCGTTCTACGTCTGGGACCTGGCCGACCGGTTCCGGGCCGAGGTGGTGGACGACTTCGTGGCCGAGTACGCCGCCGGCCGCACCCCGAACCCGTGCCTGCGCTGCAACGAGCGGATCAAGTTCGCCGCGGTGCTGGACAAGGCGCTCGCGCTCGGCTTCGACGCCGTGGCCACCGGGCACCACGCCCGGCTGTCGCCGGACGGCGTCCTGCGCCGATCGGTGGACGCCGCCAAGGACCAGTCCTACGTGCTTGCCGTGCTCACCCGTGAGCAGTTGACGCACGCGCTGTTCCCGCTCGGCGAGTCCACCAAGCCGCAGGTACGGGCCGAGGCGGCGGGCCGCGGGCTGGCGGTCGCCGACAAGCCGGACAGCCACGACGTCTGCTTCATCGCGAACGGTGACACCCGGAGGTTCCTCGCCGACCGGCTCGGCCCGCGTCCGGGCGAGCTGGTCGACGCGCTGACCGGCGAGGTGGTCGGGGAGCACGACGGCGCGTACGGCTTCACCGTCGGCCAGCGCCGCGGGCTGCGGCTCGGCCGACCCGCCGGCGACGGCCGGCCCCGCTACGTGCTCGGCATCACCCCCGTCACCGGCACCGTCACCGTCGGCCCGGCCGAGTTGCTCGACGTGCACGAGGTGACCGGCCTGCGCCCGGTCTGGACCGCCGGCACCGCGCCCGCTTCGCCGCTGCACTGCCTGGCCCAGCTCCGCGCGCACGGCACCGTCTCCCGGGCCACCGTCGACGTACGGGCCGACCGGGTCACCGTCCGGCTGGACCCGCCCCAGCGCGGCATCGCCCCAGGCCAGGCCGTCGTCCTCTACGCCGGAGATGTCGTCCTCGGCTCCGCGACCATCGCCGGCGCCACTCCCTGACAGCGCCTACCCATACATATGGATCGCCTGGTATGGTTACCCGTACGCAGGTCGCCATCGAGATCGCCGACACGCCGCTGGCCCGGCCAAGCAGGGCCTGAAGTCCGAGTTCGCCGGCGCCGGGTGGGACAAGATCATCGCGGCTCCCTACGAACGGAGGACGCATGAAGACGACGATCGAGATCGCGGATCCGCTGCTCGATGGCGCTCGGCAGCTTGCGGCCCGACGACGCACGACGGTGCGTTCGGTGATGGAAGAGGCGCTGCGGCGCTATCTCGATGAGGAGTTGCGGAGGCGTGAGCCGTTTCGGCTGCGGGATGGCCGGTTCAAGGGTGGCGGCGGTATGCGGCCAGAGTTCGAGGGCGACTGGGACGCCATCCTCGATGCGGCCTATGAGGGCAGGGGTGCGTGATCGCCGTCGACACCACCATCCTCGTCTACGCCCATCGTGAGGAGTCGACGTGGAACGAGCGGGCATACGCGGCCGTCGGCGATCTTGCCCAGGGAACCGCGCCGTGGGCCGTACCGTGGCCGTGCATCGCCGAATTCGTGGCCGTAGTCACGAACGCGCGCATTTTCACGATGCCGACATCGCTCGACGGAGCGCTCGAGCAAGTTGACATCTGGCTCGAATCGCCGCCTCTTGTGTTGCTTGGCGAGCCGCTCGGGTTCTGGCCCAGGTGGCGCGAAATGCTGGCTGTGGCGAGACTCGTCGGTTCGCGCAGCCATGACGCGCGGATCGCGGCGTTGTGCATCGCGCACGGCGTCCGGGAGCTGTGGACGGCCGACCGGGACTACGGGCGGTTTCCGGGGCTGCGCACGAAGAACCCGCTGGTCGCATGACCGGGCACCCGTGGCCGGCGGGGTCGGCGACCGGGATCGGGTCGCTGCCGGGCGAGGACCCGGACGAGGCCGCCCGGCTGGTGTTCGGCGAGCTGCCGGACCTCCCTCATCTCCCTGAGCTCCCGGCCCGGGGGCCGGGCGCCGACATGGTCGGCCGGGGCGCGACGTTCCTGGTCGACCTGCCGGTCGACCTGCAGCCGTCCGGCTGGCGGTTCGTCGACCGGCCCGGCGCCGACCTGCGCCGGGCCCGGGACCTGTTGGCCCGCGACCTGGACGCGCTGGAGGAGGTCGCCGAGGGCTACCGCGGGCCGCTGAAAGTCCAGGTGGCCGGTCCGTGGACGCTGGCCGGCACGATCGAGCTGCACTTCGGGGACAAGGCGGTGGCCGACCCGGGCGCGGTCCGGGACCTGACCCAGTCGCTGGCCGAGGGCGTCCGCCAGCACGTCGCGGACATCCGCAAACGGGTGCCGGCCGCCACCGTGGTGCTGCAACTGGACGAGCCGGTGCTGCCCGCGGTGCTGGCCGGCGCGGTGCCGACGGCCAGCGGCTACGGCGTGTTGGAGGCAGTCGAGGCGCCGGATGTCGAGGCCGGCGTGCGTGAGGTGCTGACCGCCACCGACGCACACCCGGTTGTGCACTGTTGTGCAGCCAGGCCCCCGCTGGACCTGCTGCGCGCCGCCGGAGCCCGCGCGCTGTCGGTCGACGCCCAGCGGCTCCGCCCGGCCGACGACGAGTCCCTGGGTCAGGCGGTCGAGTCCGGCGTCGCACTCTGGCTCGGCGTCGTCCCCGCCACGGTCCCGGCCACCGGGCCGGGCTTGTCAGACCTCGCAGGTACCGTCGCCAGCGTGCAGACGGTGTGGCGGCGGCTCGGCTTCGATCGAGCGACGCTGGCGGCCGCGGTCGTGGTGACGCCGGCCTGCGGGCTGGCCGGCGCGACCCCCGACCACGCCCGGGCGGCGCTGCGGCGCTGCCGCGAGGCCGCCCGGGCGCTGCGGGAGGACCAGTGACCGATATCGAGGAGGTGGCCCAGGAGGCGGCGGCCACCGTCGAGGCGGCGCCGGTCGAGGCGCGCGAGCGGGCGGCCGAGCTGACCCAGCTCATCGACGAGGCGCAGTACCGGTACTACGTGCTGGATCGGCCCACGATCAGCGACGCCGAGTACGACCGGCTGCTGCGCGAGCTGGAGCAGCTGGAGACGGAGTTCCCGGAGCTGCGCACGCCGAGCTCGCCGACCCAGCGAGTCGGCGGCACCTACTCCACCCTGTTCACCGCGGTCGACCACCTGGAGCGGATGCTCAGCCTCGACAACGCGTTCACCGACGAGGAGCTGGCCAGCTGGGCGCTGCGGGTCGAGCGCGAGGTCGGAGACGCGGCCGACCTGCTCTGCGAGCTCAAGGTCGACGGCCTCGCCGTCGCACTGGTCTACCAGCGGGGTCGGCTGGTCCGCGGCGCCACCCGGGGGGACGGGCGGACCGGCGAGGACGTCACGCCCAACCTGCGCACCCTGCACGACGTGCCGACCGAGCTGACCGGCGACGATGTGCCCGAGCTGCTCGAGGTGCGCGGCGAGGTGTTCTTCCCGGTCAGTGCGTTCGAGGAGCTGAACGCGTCGCTGGTGGAGGCGGGCAAGGCGCCGTTCGCCAACCCGCGGAACGCGGCGGCCGGCTCGCTACGCCAGAAGGACCCCAGGGTGACCGCCTCCCGCCAGCTCCGGATGGTCGTGCACGGGGTCGGCGCGGTGCGCGGCTGGCGGCCGGCGCGGCAGTCCGAGCAGTACCGGACGATGCGCCGCTGGGGGCTGCCGACCAGCGACCGGGTGCGGGTGGTCGGCACCCTGGACGAGGTACGGGAGTACATCGGGTACTACGGGGAGCACCGGCACTCCGTCGAGCACGAGATCGACGGCGTGGTGGTCAAGGTCGACCAGCTGGCCCTGCAGCGCCGGCTCGGCTCCACCAGCCGCGCCCCGCGGTGGGCGATCGCCGTCAAGTACCCGCCGGAGGAGGTCACCACCAAGCTCCGCGAGATCCGGGTGAACGTCGGCCGCACCGGGCGGGTGACCCCGTTTGCGGTGATGGAGCCGGTGCGGGTGTCCGGGACCACGGTCGAGCGGGCGACCCTGCACAACGAGCACGAGGTGGCCCGCAAGGGCGTGCTCATCGGCGACACCGTGGTGCTGCGCAAGGCCGGCGACGTGATTCCCGAGGTGGTCAGCCCGGTGGTCGACCTGCGGGACGGCACCGAGCGCCCGTTCGTCATGCCGACGCACTGCCCGGAGTGCGGCACCAAGCTCGTCCGGGAGCGGGAGAGCGACGTCGACATCAGGTGTCCGAACGCCCGGTCCTGCCCGGCCCAGCTGCGCGAGCGGGTCTTCCACATCGCCAGCCGGGGGGCGCTGGACATCGAGGCGCTCGGTTACATGGCGGCGATCGCGCTGACCCGCCCGGACGAGCCGGAGACGCCGCCGCTGACCGACGAGGGCGACCTGTTCCGGCTGACGGTCGACGACCTGGCCCCGGTCAAGATGCGCCGGAAGAACGAGCGGACCGGGGAGACCGAGCTGGTCCCGTTCTTCTTCACGAAGGGCACCGCCAAGCTGCCGCCGGCCCCGAAAAAGGTCGTCGAGGTGCTCTTCGCCCAGCTCGAGGCGGCCAAGCACCGACCGCTGTGGCGGGTGCTGGTCGCCCTGTCGATCCAGCACGTCGGCCCGACCGCGGCGCAGGCGCTGGCCCGCGAGTTCCGGTCGCTGGACCGGATCACTGCGGCCTCGGTCGAGGAGCTGGCCGCGGTGGACGGGGTCGGGCCGACGATCGCGGAGTCGATCCAGGAGTGGTTCGCCGTCGACTGGCACCGCGAGGTGGTGCGCAAGTGGCGGGAGGCCGGCGTGCAGATGGCCGACGAGGGCGCGGGCGAGGGCCCGCGGCCGCTGGAAGGGATCACGGTGGTGATCACCGGCTCGCTCGAGTCGTACGGTCGGGACGCGGCGACCGAGGCAGTGCAGGCCCGCGGCGGCAGGGTGGCCGGCTCGGTGTCGAAGAAGACCGACTTCGTCGTGGTCGGGGAGAGTCCCGGGTCGAAGTACGACAAGGCGGTGCAGCTCGGCGTGCCGGTGCTGGACGACGCCGGGTTCGGGGTGCTGCTCGCCGACGGGCCGGACCGGGCCCGGGCGGTCGCCCAGAGCCCGGAGCCGCAGTAGCCGCAGTAGCCGCAGTAGCCGGTCAGTGCTGGACCCGCGCCGGCGCGGCCGCGCCGTGCGCCGCGACGGTGATCGCGATGCCGGCCAGGTGGGCGAGCCGGAGCAGCTCGCCGGTGCGCCAGGCCGGGCCGCCCGGCCGGCCGACCAGCACCGCGCGGTCCGGGTCGCCGAGCGGCGCGGCGGCGAGCTCGGTGCCCAGCGCGCCCCAGGTCGCCGGCACCCAGCGGGACGTCGGGTCCAGCACCTCGGCGTGGGTCAGCGGCAGCCAGGGCAGGTCGACGTCGGCCAGCTCCGGCGCGGCCGGAGAGGCCGCCTCGACCAGCGGACCCCGCTCGTCGTAGCGCACCACCACCGCCCAGCCGGCCCGGAAGATCCGCGGCGCCCCGGCCACCAGCAGCTCGGCGGCCCGGTCCGGCGAGTTCGCCAGCGACTCCAGCAGCTCCAGCTCGCGGTGCGCGTCGGAGGCGCCGGGGTAGTAGCGCTGGATCGACTCGACGCTCACCCCCGGTACCGAGACGGCCGCGGACACCAGCGTGTCCGCGAGCTTGCCCGGGGGCAGCTCCACGATCAGGTCGTCGACCGCGACCCCGGCCGACCGCTCGACCACGTCCACGCCGATGATGTCGGCCCCGGCGCTGCCCAGCGCGGTGGCCACGGCGCCGAGCATGCCGGGCCGGTCCGGCAGCAGGACACGAAGCAGGTACGACACGGGCGGCAGACCTCCCAACGTCAGCCTGCCGGACAGATGTGTCCGAGAGGTTTCGAGCGCGCTACGCGGTCGACGCGATGGCCGCCGAGCGCGCACTGGTCAGCCTGACCAAGTCGGCGGGCGCCAGCTCGACCTGCAGGCCGCGCCGCCCGGCGCTCACGTACACCGTCGGCCACCGGCCGACCGACGCGTCGACCACGATGACCAGCCGGGACCGCTGGCCGATCGGCGAGATGCCACCGACCACGTAGCCGGTCGCCCGCTCGGCCACCGCCGGCTCCGCCAGCACCGCCCTCCGCCCTCCGGCCGCCGCCGCCAGCGCCTTGAGGTCGAGCGTCGACGACACCGGCACCACCCCGACGACCAGCCGCCCGTCCACCGCCGCCACCAGCGTCTTGAACACCCGGCCCGGCTCCACCCCCAGCGCCTCCGCCGCAGCCTCCCCGTACGACGGCGCCCACGGGTCGACCTGGTACGAGTGCAGCGTGTGCCGCACACCCTCCCGAGCGAGCACCGACGTCGCGGGCGTTCCCCGGCCGGCCACAGCGCAGAGCCTACGGCCGGGGCGGGCCGGGGCGGCGGGTACGAGTGTCGGGGGGTGGCGGGTGGGCGCCGTAGACTCCCCGGCATGCCCGATGATCGCCCCGGTCCGGCCCGCGCCGGCGGCGCCGGCATCACCCGGGACGAGGTGGCGCACCTGGCCCGGCTGGCCCGGCTCGCGGTGACCGAGCAGGAGCTGGACGTCTTCGCCGGCCAGCTCGACGTGATCCTCGCCGCGGTGGCCCGGGTGCAGGAGGTGGCCGCCGCGGACATCCCGCCGACCTCGCACGCCGTGCCGCTGACCAACGTGATGCGTCCGGACGAGGTCGGGCCGTGCCTGGACCGGGCGGCGGTGCTGGCCGCGGCCCCGGCGGCCGAGGACGGACGGTTCCGGGTGCCGCGGATCCTGGACGAGGAGGTCTGACTTCCGTGAGCGACGCAGGAGCGAACGCCGAGCGCGGGCGTCGTATCGCGATCGCGCGGGGAGCGCCGTGGCCGACGAGCTGACCCGGCGCACCGCGGCCGAGCTCGCCGCGCTGGTCGCCGCCGGCGAGGTCAGCGCGGTGCAGGTGGCCAGGGCGCACCTGGACCGGATTGCCGCGGTGGACGACCGGGTGCACGCGTTCCTGCACGTCGACCGGGACGGCGCGCTGGCCGCCGCGGCCGCGGTGGACGCCCGCCGGGCCGCCGGCGAGCCGCCGGCCAGCCCGCTGGCCGGGGTGCCACTGGCGCTGAAGGACGTCATCGTCACCCAGGCCGTGCCGACCACCTGCGGCTCGAAGATCCTGCAGGGCTGGCTGCCGCCGTACGACGCGACGGTGACCGCCCGGCTGAAGGCGGCCGGCGTGATGATCCTCGGCAAGACGAACATGGACGAGTTCGCCATGGGCTCGTCCACCGAGAACAGCGCCTACGGCCCGTCGCACAACCCCTGGGACCTGTCCCGGGTGCCCGGCGGCTCGTCCGGCGGCTCGTCCGCGGCGGTCGCCGCCTTCCAGGCACCGCTGGGCATCGGCACCGACACCGGCGGCTCGATCCGGCAGCCAGCCGCGGTCTGCGGCCTGGTCGGGCACAAGCCGACCTACGGCGGGGTGTCCCGCTACGGCCTGGTCGCCTTCTCCTCCAGCCTCGACCAGGCCGGGCCGCTCGGCCGCACGGTGCTGGACGCGGCGCTGCTGCACCAGGTGATCGGCGGCCACGACCCGGCCGACTCGACCTCGATCGACGCCCCGGTGCCGGCCCTGGCCGAGGCCGCCAGGGCCGGTGCCCGCGGCGACCTGGCGGGGCTGCGGGTCGGCGTGGTCCGCGAGCTCGGCGGCGAGGGCTACCAGCCCGGTGTCGAGGCCGCGGCCCGGGAGGCGGTCGCCACCCTGGAGAAGCTCGGCGCCGCCGCGCACGAGGTCTCCTGCCCCAGCTTCCGGTACGCGCTGCCGGCCTACTACCTGATCGCGCCGAGCGAGTGCTCGTCGAACCTGGCCCGGTTCGACGCGGTCCGCTACGGCTTGCGGGTCGGCGACGACGGGGTGCGGGTGCTGGAGGAGGTGATGGCGCTGACCCGGGACGCCGGCTTCGGGCCGGAGGTCAAGCGCCGGATCATCCTCGGCACCTACGCGCTGTCCGCCGGCTACTACGAGGCCTACTACGGCCAGGCGCAGAAGGTGCGCACGCTGATCAGCCGGGACTTCGCGGCCGCCTGGCGGTCCGCGGACGTGCTGGTCTCGCCGGCCACCCCGACCGTCGCGTTCGGACTCGGCGAGCGGGTCGACGACCCGATGGCGATGTACGCCGCCGACCTGTGCACGCTGCCGGCCTCGCTGGCCGGAGTGCCCGCCATCTCCGTCCCCTGTGGACTGTCCGACGGCCTGCCGGTCGGCCTGCAGGTGATGGCGCCGGCGCTGGCCGACGACCGGTGCTACCGGGTGGCCGCCGCGCTGGAGGCGACCGCCGGCCATCCGCTGATCGACGAGGTGCCACCGCTGTGACCGCGACGCTGACGCAGTACGAGGAGGTCACCGCCCGGTACGAGCCGGTGATCGGGCTGGAGACGCACGTCGAGCTGGGCACCGCGTCGAAGATGTTCTGCGGCTGCCCGGCCACCTTCGGCGCCGAGCCGAACACCCAGGTCTGCCCGGTCTGCCTCGGCCTGCCGGGCAGCCTGCCGGTGATCAACGCGACCGCGGTCGAGTACACCGTCCTGATCGGACTCGCGCTCAACTGCCGGATAGCCGACTGGTGCCGGTTCGCGCGGAAGAACTACTTCTACCCGGACATGCCGAAGAACTTCCAGATCAGCCAGTACGACGAGCCGCTGTGCGTGGACGGCTGGCTGGACGTGGAAGTGGACGGGTCGACTGTCCACATCGGAATAGAGCGGGTGCACCTGGAGGAGGACACCGGCAAGACCACCCACATCGGCGGCGCCACCGGTCGGATCCACGGCGCGACCTACTCCCTGGTGGACTACAACCGGGCCGGCATCCCGCTGGTCGAGATCGTCACCAAGCCGGTGCCCGGCACCGGCCCGCTGGCCCCGGTGGTGGCCAGGGCGTACGTCACCGAGCTGCGCGACCTGCTGCGCTCCCTCGGCGTCTCCGACGTCCGGATGGAACAGGGCAGCCTGCGCTGCGACGTGAACGTCTCGCTCTCCCCGCTCGGCGCGACCGAGTGGGGCACCCGGACCGAGACGAAGAACGTCAACTCGCTGCGGTCGGTGGAGCGGGCGGTGCGGTACGAGATGCAGCGGCAGGCGGCCGTGCTCGACGGCGGCGACCGGGTTGTGCAGGAGACGCGGCACTTCCACGAGGACACCGGGGTGACCACGTCCGGGCGGTCCAAGGAGGAGGCTACCGACTACCGGTACTTCCCCGAGCCGGACCTGGTGCCGCTCGCCCCGGACCCGGACTGGGTGGAGTCGGTGCGGGCCAGGGTGCCCGAGCTGCCCTCGACCCGCCGCCGCCGGCTGGCCGAGGAGCTGGGCGCGTCCGAGTTCGAGCTGCAGTCGATGGCCAACGCCGGCGTGGTCGACCTGGTCGCAGCGACCGCGGCGGCCGGAGCCCCGCCGGCCGAGGCCCGCAACTGGTGGCTGGGCTACCTGACCCAGAAGGCGAACGAGGCCGGCGTCGAGCCGGCCGAGCTGGCCATCGGCCCGGAGCAGGTGGCCAGGGTGGTCGCCCTGGTCGCCGCGGGAGAGCTGTCCACCGGGCTGGCCCGGCAGGCGGTCGACGGGGTGCTGCACACCGGGGACGACGTGGACGCCGTGGTGGCCGCCGCCGGGCTCCGCCGGGTGTCCGATGTGGACGCCCTGGCCGCCGCGGTGGACCGGGCGATCGACGCCCAGCCGGAGGTGGCGGAGAAGATCCGGCGCGGCAAGGTCGCCGCGGCCGGCGCGTTGGTCGGCGCGGTGATGAGGGCGACCCGCGGCCAGGCCGACGCGACCGTGGTCCGCCGGCTGATCCTGGACCGCCTCGGCGTCACCGAGTAGGGGTCAGGTCGGCGAGTTCGTGGTACCGGCCGGCGGCACGAACCGGATCACCCGGTCGTCGGCCGGGATCGGCCGGCCGGCACCGTCCCGGTTGGACGTGGTCAGCCACAGCGCCCCGTCCGGCGCGGCGACCACTGTGCGCAGCCGGCCGTAGGTCGCGGCCAGCAGCCCGATCGGCCGGCCGGGCGTGCCCTGCCCGTCCAGCGGCAGGGCCCACAGCCGGGCCCCGCGCAGCGCCGTCACGAACAGGCCGCGCTCCAGGATCGCGCAGCCGCCCGGGTCGCCGGTGGCCGGAGTCAGGGTCCGGACCGGGTCGGTCAGCCCCGGCCGCCTGGCGGTCCCGCTGACCCGAGGCCAGCCGTAGTCCTGGCCGGCGCCGACCTGGTTGACCTCGTCCGCCGCGGTGCCCGGCTCGACCTCCGTCAGCCGGCCGCCGCTGTCCAGGCAGAGGCCGGTGACGTCCCGGTGGCCGCGGCTGAACACCGGGGAGCTCCGGTCCGGGTTGCCTGCCGCCGGCCGGCCGAACGCGGTGATCCGCAGCACCTTTCCGGCCAGGCTGTGCGGGTCGGCCGCCCAGGCGGAGTGCCCGGCGTCGCCGGTGCCGACGTAGAGCAGCCCGTCCGGGCCGAACGCCAACCGGCCGCCGTTGTGCACCGTCCCGTGCGGGATGCCCGTCAGCACCGCCGTGGGCCGGTGGCCGACCTGGAACCGGATCACCCGGTTGTCGATACGGGTGCTGACGTAGGCGAAGACCAGGTTGTCGTCCCGGTAGGTGGGGGAGAGCGCAAGGTCGAGCAGGCCGCCGTCGCCATGGGTGTCCAGCCCGGCGATCTGCATCACCTGCCGGACCGGGGCGCCGTGCCGCGGCTGCACCGAGAGGATCCGGCCGGTGCTGCGCTCGCCGACCAGAGCGGTGCCGTCCGGGAGGACGACAAGCCCCCAGGGCAGCCGCAGCCCGGTCGCCACCACGTTCATATCGCCGGGGCTGCCCGGCCTGGGCAGCGAGCCCCCTCCGTTCGGGTCGCCCTGCGCCTCGGGGTCCGGCTGCCGCGGAGCGTCCGCCGGCGGCGGCCCCTCCGGCTTGGGCACCCAGGTCGGCTGGCCCGCCGACGAGTCCCCGACCGCGCAGCCGGTCAGCACCGCGAGGGCGGCGAACGCGGAAAGGGCAGGCCTCAGCGCGGCCGCGGTCGGCTTCACGCTGCCCAGTGTGGCCGGCCCGGCGTTCGGGCGCTGTGAGGGCGGGCGGCTCAGCCGCCGCTGGCCTCTCGGTAGGCCATCTCGACCGGGCCAGCGGGCGGGCCGACCCCGCCGCCGAAGCCGCCCACACCGGCCAGGACCCCGGCGTCCTGCGGGTACCGCCAGCCGCGCAGCCACTCCGGCAGCGCCTCCGGCTGCATCGGGCGAGCGATGTAGTAGCCCTGCGCCCGGTCGCAGCCCAGCTCGACCAGCCGGCCGAGCGAGCGCCAGTCCTCCACCCCCTCGGCGACCAGGCGGACGCCGAGCGCGTGCGCCAGGTCCACCGTGCTGCCCACGATCGCGCCGGCCCGCTTGTCCCGGGCCACCGGGGTGACCAGCGCCCGGTCCAGCTTGAGCTCGTCCACCGGCAGCTGCTGCAGGTACGACAGCGAGGAGTAGCCGACCCCGTAGTCGTCGATCGACACCGCCACGCCCAGCGCGTGCAGCTGCTGCAGGACGAGCTTCACCTGAGCCGGGTCGCCGAGCAGGCTGCCCTCGGTGATCTCCACCACCAGCCGGCCGGTAGCCAGCGCGGTCTCCGCCAGCAGGTCCTGCACGTGACCGATCAACGACCGGTCCAGGATGCTGTCCGCGCCCAGGTTCACCGCCACCGAGAGCACCAGCCCGGCCGACTCCCACTGCCGGCGGTCGGCCAGCGCGGTGGCCAGCACGGTCCTGGTGAGCGGCGGGATCAGCCCGGCCTGCTCGGCCAGCGGCAGGAACTGCTCGGGCAGCAGCAGCCCGCGGGTCGGGTGCGCCCAGCGGACCAGCGCCTCGACCCCGTCCACCCGCCCGGTGCGCAGGTCCAGCTGCGGCTGGTAGTGGCAGATCACCTCGCCGCGGTCCAGCGCCCGGCGCAGGTCCGCGGCGGTCTGCAGCCGCTCCCGGCTGTTGCCGTCGTCGCTGGGCGAGTAGACGGTCCGCCGCGCGGCGGACCGCTTGGCGTGGTACATCGCCACGTCCGCCCGGCGCAGCAGCGCGGTCGGCTCCCGGCCGTGCTCGGGCGCGAGCGCGATCCCGGTGCTCGCGGTCAGGTGGAGGGTCAGCCCGTCCACGGTGATCGGCGCGTCCAGCGCGGCCGCTATCCGGTCCGCCGCCTCGATCGCCGCGTCTGGCCCGGGCACGTCCGGCACCAGCACCGCGAACTCGTCGCCGCCCAGCCGCACGACGGTCTCGTCCGGCAGCGTCCGGTCGGCGAACCGTGGCGCCAGCCGGCGCAGCAGCTCGTCGCCGGTCGGGTGCCCGAGCGAGTCGTTCACCTCCTTGAACCGGTCCAGGTCGACCAGCAGCAGCGCGTGCCGCCGGCCGCCGCCGCCGGCCAGCAGGTCGGTCATCCGGCGCAGCAGCAGCCGCCGGTTGCCCAGCCCGGTCAGGTCGTCGGTCATCGCCTCGTCCCGGCTCGCCGTCGACCCGACCTCGTGCAGCATGATCAGCGTGCGCAGCACCGCGGCCAGCACGGTCGCCGCGGCCAGCAGGATCGCGATCAGCGGGAGCCGCCGCAGGTTGCCGTACGCCAGCACCGCCACCGCGAACGCGGCGGACGCCGCCGGCACCGCCAGCCCCCACCAGCGGTCCATCCGGATGGTCCGCACGCTGGTCGGGTGCAGCCAGGAGGCCCAGCCGAAGGCGGCGAACGAGATCACCCACACCGCGTCGACCCGGTTGCCCGGCCGGTACGTGTGGGTGGCCAGCTGGAGCAGGTACCCGCTGTCCGCGGTGGCGATCAGGATGCAGCCGGCGGTGAGCGAGACCCAGATCGGCTCCAGCCGCCAGCCGACCAGCACCAGCAGGCCGCCGGCGATGAGGAGCAGGAGGAGGTCGCCGGCCGGGTAGGCCAGCCCCACGACCATGGTCACCGGCGACTCGCCGGGCCAGGCGGCGGCGGCCAGCGGCCCGTACGCCGCCGCGGCGGCCGCCGTCGTCAGCCCGAGGCCCACGATCAGCCCATCCAGCCAGGTGCTCGCGGGGAAGCGCCGGGAGCGCTCCCGGAACAGCAGCACCAGGGCCACGTAGGCCAGCGGGTAGAACAGCAGGAAGCCGACGTCGGCGACGCTGGGGAAGGGCGCCGGCCAGAGCGTGCGGTACAGGTCGCCCAGCAGGACGATCACGATGGCCGCGCCCAGGCACCGCCAGGCCAGCCGCCTGGCCCGCACCCAGGCCGACCGGCACAAGCACAGCGCGGCCGCGACGCCGAACGTGCCGTCGTACAGGGCCTGGTCGAACGCGTTCGCCGGCCCGGGCCGGAGGATCCGCCAGAGCTGGAACGCGACGCCGGCCAGCAGGGCCACCTGCAGCGCCCGGACCCATCGGGCGGGCCGCGGCGGCAGCGCGGACGGCAGGCTGACGCGACCACCGCGGGATGCGCGGACCGTCACGTGCATGCCGGCCCCCTGCGCCATTGGTGGGATGGAGTGGCGCAGGACAACCGGTCCCCGATTGCGCTCCGTCGCTTCCCCGTGGGCGGGAGCGTACCGGTATCGGCCGGTCCGAGCGGGCGGAATGGGTCTCGGCCCGGCAGCGGCCCGGCTGTCCGCATCGCGCGGTTCGCCGGGGAGGCAGCCGGCCTCGGTGTCGGCAGCATGTCCATCCGACGTGTCGGCCCCCGTTCCAGAACGACGTCGATCAGCGCAGTGTAACCTGATCACCACTGTTCGTGTGAGTGTTTGTCCATCTAACGTGTCGTGCCGTCCCGTTCTATCACGCTGTGTAGCCGCCCGCGCCGGCAGGCTCGGCGACCGAGGCCCGCCCCGCCCGCCCTAGGCTGGCCGGCATGGCGAGCCGGTACGCGGTGGTGTTCAGCGACGGGGTACGGCAGTTGATCGGCCCGCCGCCACCTGGCGTCGAGGTCCTGGTCTGGGACGGCGCCGGCGACCCTCCGGCGGACATCGGCAAGGCCGGCTTCTGGGTACCGCCGTACCTGGTCGAGCAGTTCGACTGGTTCCTGGCCGAGATGCCCGCGCTGGAGGTGGTCCAGCTGATCACCGCCGGCGCGGACGCGTTCGTCGGCCGGCTACCGCGCGGTGTCCTGCTCTGCGACGCCCGCGGCGTGCACGGGGGGCCGACCGCGGAGTGGGTGCTGGCCGCGGTGCTCGCCTCCATCCGCCACTTCCCCCGGTTCATCCTGGCCCAGGCCGAGCGGCGGTGGGATCCGAACCGGTTCACCGACGAGCTGGCCGGCAAGCGGGTGCTGGTGGTCGGGGCCGGCGACGTCGGTGGGCAGATCCGCCGGCGGCTGCTCCCGTTCGACGTCGAAGTGACGATGGTGGCCCGGCGGGGTCGTCCGGCCGGGCCGGACGGGCCGGCGGTGCCGGGGGTCGACGAGCTGCCGGCGCTGCTGCCGGCCGCCGACATCGTCGTGCTGGTGGTGCCGCTCACCCCGGCCACCGAGGGAATGGTGGACGCCGCGTTCCTGGCCCGGATGCACGACGGCGCGCTGCTCGTGAACGCCTCCCGCGGGCCGGTCGCGGACACCGACGCGATCACCGCGGAGCTGCTGGCCGGCCGGCTGCACGCCGCGCTGGACGTCACCGACCCGGAGCCGCTGCCGGCCGACCATCCACTGTGGACGGCTCCGGGGCTGCTGCTCACCCCGCACGTCGGCGGCGCGGTGCCCGGCCTGCCCGGCCGGGCCGGCGAGCTGATCCGGGTGCAGCTGGCCCGCTGGGCGGCCGGCGAGCCGGTGCAGAACGTGGTGGTGGACGGCTACTGATCGGCGGGCCCGGCCGGCGCGGCGGGCGCGGCCGGCGCCGGCACCCGGCCACCGCTGCCGGCGGCGATCAGCGGCAGGTGCCGGGCCCTGGCCACCGGCAGCCGCAGCTCCCGCCCGCCGGCCAGCACCAGCCGGAGCTCGCCGCGGGGGGTCGCCCGCAGCGCAGTCACCTCGCCCCAGCCGACCCGGCGCCGGCCGACCGCGGCCCGCACGGTCACCCCGTCCGGGTCGACGTCCACCCCGGTCCGCAGCACCTGCAGCAGCGCGGCCAGCGGGATCACCAGCAGCACAGCCAGCCAGGCGCGCGCGGTGGCCAGCGGCAGCGTGCACAGGGTCAGCACCAGCACCGCGAGCACCCCGGCCCGGCTGCCCCGGATCCGCACTCCACCATTCCGCCGGCCGGCCACCGCCCCATCCTCCCGCAGCCGGCCGCGGCCGACCCCGGCGGTACGCTCCGGCCGTGACCGATCCGTCCACCCGCCGCCACCCGAAGCCGCGCAGCACCGACGTCACCGAGGGAATGGAGCGCGCGCCGGCCCGCGCCATGCTGCGCGCGGTCGGCATGACCGACGCGGACTGGGAGAAGCCGCAGATCGCGGTGGCCTCGTCCTGGAACGAGGTGACCCCGTGCAACCTGCCGCTGGACCGGCTCGCCGCGCGGGCCAAGGACGGGGTGCGGGCGGCCGGCGGGTTCCCGCTGGAGTTCACCACGATCGCGGTGTCCGACGGGATCTCGATGGGGCACGAGGGGATGCGGGCCTCGCTGGTGTCCCGCGAGGTGATCGCCGACTCGGTCGAGCTGATGGTGCACGCCGAGCGGTTCGACGGCCTGGTCGCGCTGGCCGGCTGCGACAAGTCGCTGCCCGGCATGCTGATGGCCGCTGCCCGGCTGGACCTGGCCGCGGTCTTCCTGTACGGCGGGACGATCCTGCCCGGCCGGGTGGGCGACCGGGACGTGACCATCCAGGACGCGTTCGAGGCGGTCGGCGCCTGCGCGCTGGGCCGGATGACCCGCGCCGAGCTGGACGACATCGAGCGGCACGCCTGCCCGACCGAGGGCTCCTGCGGCGGCATGTTCACGGCGAACACGATGTCCGCCGCGGCCGAAGCGCTCGGCATGGCGCTGCCCGGCAGCGCGTCCCCGCCGGCGGTGGACGCCCGCCGCGAGCAGTTCGCGGTCCGCTCCGGCGAGGCGGTCATCGCGCTGCTGGACGCCGGCATCGGGTCCCGGCAGATCCTGTCCCGCAAGGCGTTCGAGAACGCGGTCGCGGTCGTGATGGCGCTTGGCGGGTCCACCAACGCGGTGCTGCACCTGCTCGCGATCGCGCACGAGGCCCGGGTCGAGCTGACCCTGGACGACTTCAACCGGGTCGGCGACCGCACCCCGCACCTGGCCGACGTCAAGCCGTTCGGCCGGTACGTGATGAACGACATCGACCGGATCGGCGGCGTCCCGGTGGTGATGAAGGCGCTGCTGGACGCCGGCCTGCTGCACGGCGACGCGCTCACCGTGACCGGCCGCACGGTCGCGGAGAACCTGGCCGGCATCGCCCCGCCGGACCCGGACGGCAAGATCATCCACGCGCTGGCCGACCCGATCCACCGCACCGGCGGGCTGACCATCCTGCGCGGCTCGCTGGCGCCGGAGGGCGCGGTGGTGAAGAGCGCCGCGTTCGACGGCGCGACGATGGAGGGCCGGGCCCGGGTCTTCGACGACGAGAAGGACGCGATGGCCGCGGTGACCGCCGGCCGGGTCAGGCCCGGCGACGCGGTGGTGATCCGGTACGAGGGCCCCGCCGGCGGCCCGGGCATGCGGGAGATGCTCGCCGTCACCGGCGCGATCAAGGGTGCCGGGCTGGGCGACGACGTGCTGCTGCTCACCGACGGCCGGTTCTCCGGCGCCACCCACGGCCCGTGCATCGGCCACGTCGCGCCGGAGGCCGCGCACGGCGGGCCGATCGCGCTGGTCGCCGACGGCGACCGGATCCGGCTGGACATGGCCGCCCGCCGGCTGGACCTGCTGGTCGACGACGCCGAGCTGGACCGCAGGAGGGCCGGCTGGAAGCCGCAGCCGGCCCGGTACGAGACCGGCGCGCTGGCCAAGTACGCCCGGCTGGTCGGCTCGGCCGCGTACGGCGCGGTCTGCGACTGACGTACCCGGCTGGCCGGAGGCCAGCGGACGGTGCGGCTACCTCCTGCCGGTGGTCCTCCCCGAGTTGACGGTCACGGTCCGCAACCCCTACCGTTCCCTCGTGCGATGCTTCGCGATCCTGGTACTCCCCTAGCGCGTCGACCTCACGGCTCGACGCGCCGCCCCTCCGTGCTTCCCTGGCACGAGGGGTTTTTTGTTGGCCGCCCAACCCGTTCCCACCGACCCGAAGGTCAGCGATGACAGACAGCACGCCCCGGCCCGGCGTTCCGGCGACCGGGGCACAGGCAATGGTCCGGTCCCTCGAGGCGGTCGGCGTCGAGGTGGTCTTCGGCATCCCGGGCGGCGCGATCCTGCCCGCCTACGACCCGCTGTTCGACTCGACCTCGCTGCGCCACGTACTGGTCCGGCACGAGCAGGGGGCCGGGCACGCGGCCGAGGGGTACGCCCAGGCCACCGGGCGGGTCGGGGTCTGCATGGCCACCTCCGGCCCGGGCGCCACCAACCTGGTCACCCCGATCGCCGACGCGTACATGGACTCGGTGCCGATCGTGGCGATCACCGGCCAGGTGCCAAAGCAGTCGATCGGCACCGACGCCTTCCAGGAGGCGGACATCTGCGGCATCACGCTGCCGATCACCAAGCACAACTACCTGGTCCAGTCGCCCGACGACATTCCCAGGGTGATCGCCGAGGCGTTCCACATCGCCGCCACCGGGCGGCCGGGCCCGGTCCTGGTCGACCTGCCGAAGGACGTGCTGCAGGCCCGCACCACGTTCAGCTGGCCGCCGGTGATGGACCTGCCCGGATACCGGCCGGTGCTCAAGCCGCACGGCAAGCAGATCCGGGAGGCGGCCCGGCTGATGGCCGAGGCGAAGCGCCCGGTGCTCTACGTCGGCGGCGGCGTGCTCAAGGCGCGTGCCAGCGCCGAGCTGCGGGTGCTCGCCGAGCTCACCGGCCTCCCGCTGGTCACCACGCTGATGGCGCGGGGCGCGTTCCCGGACAGCCACCGGCTGCACCTGGGCATGCCCGGCATGCACGGCACGGTGGCCGCGGTGACCGCGCTGCAGAAGGCCGACCTCATCGTCGCGCTGGGCGCCCGGTTCGACGACCGGGTCACCGGGAAGCTGGCCACCTTCGCGCCGGAGGCCGCGGTCATCCACGCCGACATCGACCCGGCCGAGATCTCCAAGAACCGCACCGCGGACGTGCCGATCGTCGGCGACTGCCGCGAGGTGATCATGCAGTTGGTCGGCGGGGTCAAGGCCGAGTACGACGCCGGGCACCGGGCCGACATCTCGGCCTGGTGGCGGCAGATCGACGGGTGGCGGACGACCTACCCGCTGGGCTACGAGGAGCCGGCCGACGGCACCCTGGCCCCGCAGTACGTGCTCGAGCGGCTCGGCGCCATCGCCGGCCCGGGCGCGCTGTACGTCGCCGGGGTGGGCCAGCACCAGATGTGGGCGGCCCAGTTCATCTCCTACGAGAAGCCGTACACCTGGCTCAACTCCGGTGGCCTCGGGACCATGGGGTACGCGGTGCCCGCCGCGATGGGCGCCAAGATGGGCAGGCCGGAGGCCGTCGTCTGGGCAGTGGACGGAGACGGGTGCTTCCAGATGACCAACCAGGAGCTGGCCACCTGTGCCCTGGAGCACATCCCGATCAAGGTCGCCGTGATCAACAACGGCAACCTGGGCATGGTCCGGCAGTGGCAGAACCTGTTCTACGGCGAGCGCTACTCGCAGACCGACCTGGGCACGCTCAAGCACCGGATCCCCGACTTCGTCAAGCTGGCCGAGGCGTTCGGCTGCGTCGGGCTGCGCTGCGAGTCCAAACAGGACGTCGACTCGACGATCGAGAAGGCGATGACGGTGGCCGACGCGCCGGTGGTGGTCGACTTCGTGGTCGGGCAGGACGCCCAGGTGTGGCCGATGGTGCCGGCCGGGACCAGCAACGACGAGATCCAGGCGGCCCGCGGCGTCCGCCCGGTCTTCGACGAGGACGGAGTCTGATGTGAGCGAGCGCGAGGGCCCGCAGCGCGAGCGGGCCGGGGGTCCCCGGCGGAAGCGCGGAGCGTTTCCGTTGGGCCCAGCGACAGAGGCGGCCCGGCCGGCTTGCCGGCGGGGCCGGCGGAGGAGCGGGTGATGTCCCGGCACACCCTCTCTGTCCTCGTGGAGAACAAGCCGGGCGTGCTGGCCCGGGTGGCCGGGCTGTTCAGCCGGCGCGGCTTCAACATCGAGTCGCTCGCGGTCGGGCCGACCGAGCACCGCGAGGTGTCCCGGATGACGATCGTGGTGAACGTCGAGGACCTGCCGCTGGAGCAGGTCACCAAGCAGCTGAACAAGCTGGTGAACGTGATCAAGATCGTCGAGCTGGACCCGGCCCAGTCGGTGCAGCGGGAGCTGCTGCTGGTCAAGGTCCGGGCCGACGTGTCCACCCGCAGCGCGGTGCTAGAGACGGTTCAGCTGTTCCGGGCCAAGGTGGTCGACGTCAGCACCGAGTCGGTGACCATCGAGGCGACCGGCACCGCGGACAAGCTGGACGCGCTGCTGCGCATGCTGGACCCGTTCGGCGTGCGGGAGATGGTGCAGTCCGGGCTGGTCGCGGTCGGCCGCGGCCCGCGCTCGATCACCGGCACCGCGCTGCGCTCGATCGAGCGCACCGCCTGAGTTCCCGTCCAGAGAGGACAGACCCACCACCATGCCCGCTGAGATCTACTACGACGACGACGCCGACCTGTCCCTGCTGCAGGGCCGCACGGTGGCCGTGCTCGGCTACGGCAGCCAGGGCCACGCGCACGCGCTCTCGCTGCGCGACTCCGGAGCGGACGTCCGGGTCGGGCTCGCGGCCGGGTCCCGCAGCCGGCCGAAGGCCGAGGCGCAGGGGCTGCGGGTGCTGCCGCCCGAGGCGGCCTGCGAGGAGTCGGACCTGGTCATGATGCTGGTGCCGGACACCGTGCAGCGCCGGCTGTACGCCGAGGCGGTCGCCCCGAGCCTGGTACCGGGCGACGCGCTGTTCTTCGCGCACGGCTTCAACATCCGGTTCGGCCTGATCTCGCCGCCGGCCGGCGTGGACGTCGCGATGGTCGCCCCGAAGGGCCCCGGCCACCTGGTGCGCCGGCAGTTCGCCGACGGCAAGGGGGTGCCCTGCCTGGTCGCGGTCGAGCAGGACGCGTCCGGGCGGGCGCTGCCGCTGGCCCTGGCCTACGCCAAGGGGATCGGTGGCACCCGGGCCGGTGCGATCCGCACCACCTTCACCGAGGAGACCGAGACCGACCTGTTCGGCGAGCAGGCGGTGCTCTGCGGCGGGGTCACCGCCCTGGTCAGCGCCGGGTTCGACACCCTGGTCGAGGCCGGCTACCAGCCGGAGGTCGCCTACTTCGAGTGCCTGCACGAGCTCAAGCTCATCGTCGACCTGATGTACGAGGGTGGCATCGCCCGGATGCGGTACTCGGTCTCGGACACCGCCGAGTACGGCGACCTGACCCGCGGGCCGCGGGTCATCGACGAGCACGTGCGGGCCACCATGCGGCAGCTGCTCGCCGAGGTGCGGGACGGCAGCTTCGCCCGGGAGTGGGTGGCCGAGGACGACGCCGGCCGGCCGGCCTTCACCGCCCTGCAGGACAAGGGCGCCGGCCACCCGATCGAGCAGGTCGGTGCCCGGCTGCGCGGCCTGATGTCCTGGGTGGACCGCCCGATCACCGAGACCGCCTGACCGACCGCGCACACCTCACCAATTGGGGGTGTGGAAGAAAGATCTCCGGGTAACTGACCGCAAGTGACGACCCTTGCGGAGGGGTTGCGGCTCGACGTCAACGCCCTCGACTACGCCATCCTCATCTTCTACTTCGCCGTGGTCGTGGCCATCGGGTTCATGGCCCGGCGGGCCGTCATCACCAGCGAGGACTTCTTCCTCTCTGGCCGGGCGCTGCCGGCCTGGATTACCGGGCTGGCGTTCATCTCGGCCAACCTGGGTGCCCTGGAGATCCTCGGCATGGCGGCCAACGGCGCCCAGTACGGCGTCTCGACCGTGCACTTCTACTGGATCGGCGCGGTCCCGGCCATGGTCTTCCTCGGCCTGGTGATGATGCCGTTCTACTACGGCTCCCGCGTGCACAGCGTGCCGGAGTACCTGCGCCGCCGTTACAACACGGCCACCTACCAGTTCAACGCCTGGACGTTCGCGCTGGCCACGGTGCTCATCGCCGGGGTCAACCTGTACGCGCTCGGGATCGTCATCGAGGCCCTGCTCGGCTGGCCGCTCTGGGTGGCGATCATCGTCTCGGCCGGCGTGGTGCTGGCCTACATCACGCTCGGTGGGCTGTCCGGCGCGATCTACAACGAGGTGCTGCAGTTCTTCGTCATCCTGGCCGGGCTGATCCCGATCGTCGTCGTCGGCCTGTCCAAGGTCGGCGGCTGGAGCGGCCTGAAGGCCAAGGTCGAGAGCGGTCCCGGCGGGCAGGCGCTGTTCAGCCAGTGGGGCGGCGTCGGCATCGGGCACCCGACCAACCCGCTGGGTAACTGGATCGGCATCGTCTTCGGTCTCGGGTTCGTGCTGTCGTTCGGCTACTGGACCACGAACTTCGCCGAGGTGCAGCGGGCGCTGGCCGCGAAGGACCTGTCCGCCGGGCAGCGCACCCCGCTCATCGGCGCCTACCCGAAGATCTTCATCCCAGCCCTGACGATCATCCCGGGTCTGCTCGCGCTGGTCCTCGTCCCGAACCTGGGCAAGGGCAACGGCCCGAAGTACAACGACGCGATCCCGCAGCTGATGGCTCAGCTGCTGCCGAACGGCGTGCTCGGAATCGCGCTGACCGGCCTGCTGGCCGCGTTCATGGCAGGCATGGCGGCGAACATCAGCGCGTTCAACACGGTCGTCACCTACGACATCTGGCGACCATTCGTGGTGCGGAACCGGTCCGACCACTACTACCTGAACGTCGGCCGCGTCATCACCGTGGTCGGGATCGTGATCGGCATCGGGACGGCGTTCATCGCGTCGCAGTACGAGAACATCATGAACTACATTCAGCTGCTGTTCTCGCTGTTCAACGCGCCGCTGTTCGCCACGTTCATCATCGGCATGGTGTGGAAGCGGACCACGTCCTGGGGCGGCTTCTGGGGCCTGCTCGCCGGCACCGTCGGCGCGATGGTCGCGCACCTCGCTTTCGTCGGCCTCACCATCAGCGGCCACCAGTACTTCGCCCCGTGGGGGCCCAACGTCCAGTCGGTCCAGTCGCAGAACTTCATGGGCGCCATCGTGGCGTTCGTCGCCGACGCGGTGGTCACCGTCGCGGTGTCGCTGGCCACCCGGCCGAAACCGGAAGCGGAGATCGCCGGCCTGGTCGCCGGCGTGCCGGATCCCAACGCCCCGCCACCCGGACTGCGGCCGCCCTGGTGGCAGTCGCCGAGGCTGCTCGGCGCCGGTGCGCTCGGTCTCGTCCTCGTCCTCAGCCTCATCTTCGCGTAGGGAGGCGCATCGTGACCGACGCCGGACACCGCACCGCGGACGACGAGTCCCGCAACCCGGAGCGCGCCACCGTGCCCCGGCTGTTCGACCTGCGCACGATCATCGGCAGCATGTTCACCCTCTACGGGCTGGTGCTCACCATCACCGGCCTGGTGGACAAGGCGTCCGACCTGACCAAGTCGCACGGCATCCGGATCAACCTGTGGCTCGGCCTGGCGATGCTCGCCCTCGGCCTGCTCTTCCTGCTCTGGGTCCGGCTCCGCCCGCTCCGGCTGGACAAGCCCTCCGCCGCCGCCGCGGCCGACCAGACCGGGGATCCATCGGCTCCCCCAGATCGGTCGGACACCATTTGACACACTGGCGGCTATGCCGCAGCCGGTCGTCCTGGTCACCGAAGAGCTTGCCCCGTCGGCGCTGGACGCGCTCGGGTCCGACTTCGACGTCCGGCAGGTGGACGGCACCGACCGGGCCGCGCTGCTGGCCGGGCTGGCCGACGCGGACGCGGTGGTGGTGCGCAGCGCGACCCACCTGGACGCGGGCGCGCTGGCCGCGGCGGCCAACCTGAAGGTGGTGGCCCGGGCCGGGATCGGGCTGGACAACGTCGACGTGGCCGCGGCCACCACCAGGGGCGTGATGGTGGTCAACGCGCCGACGTCGAACATCGTCAGCGCCGCCGAGCACGCGGTGGCGCTGCTGCTCGCGGTCGCCCGGAACGTGGCTGCGGCGGACGCGGCGCTGAAGGCGGGGCAGTGGAAGCGGTCCGCGTTCACCGGGGTGGAGATCGCCGAGAAGACCGTCGGGGTGGTCGGGCTCGGCCGGATCGGGCAGCTGTTCGCGCAGCGGATGGCCGCCTTCGGCACCCGGATGGTGGCCTACGACCCGTACGTGCTGCCGGCCAGGGCCGCGCAGGTCGGGGTCGAGCTGATGGGCCTGGAGCGGCTGCTCGCGGAGAGCGACTTCATCTCGGTCCACCTGCGCAGGACACCGGAGACGGTGGGCCTGATCGGCGCGAAGGAGCTGGCCCTGACCAAGCCCGGGGTGATCGTGGTGAACGCCGCCCGCGGCGGGCTGGTGGACGAGCAGGCGCTGGCCGAGGCGATCAGGTCCGGGCAGGTCGCCGGCGCCGGCATCGACGTGTTCGCCCGCGAGCCGTGCACCGACAGCCCGCTGTTCGCGCTGCCGGGCGTCGTGGTCACGCCGCACCTGGGCGCGTCCACGGTGGAAGCCCAGGACAAGGCGGGCCTGGCGGTGGCCCGCTCGGTGCGGCTGGCCCTGCAGGGCGAGTTCGTGCCCGACGCGGTCAACGTGCAGGCCGGGGGAGTGGTGGCCGAGGACGTGCGGCCGGGGCTGCCGCTGGCCGAGAAGCTCGGCCGGGTGTTCACCGCGCTGGCCGGCGAGGTAGCCCAGTCTCTGGTGGTGGAGGTGCGCGGTGAGATCGCCGCGCACGACGTCAGCGTGCTGCAGCTCGCCGCGCTGAAGGGGGTGTTCTGCGACGTCGTCGAGGAGCAGGTGACGTTCGTGAACGCGCCGCTGCTGGCCAAGGAGCGCGGCGTCGAGGTGGGCCTGGCCACGTTCACGGAGAGCGAGGACTACCGCAACCTGGTGACCGTGCGCGGTGTGCTGGCCGGCGGCGAGCGGGTCAGCGTGTCCGGCACGCTCACCGGCCACCGGCAGGTGGAGAAGCTGGTCGAGGTGGACGGCTTCGACGTCGACCTGCGGCTGGAGGAGCACCTGGTCTTCCTGCGGTACCGGGACCGCCCCGGCGTGGTCGGCGTGGTCGGCGACCGGCTGGGCGCCGCGGGGGTGAACATCGCCGGCGCCCAGGTCAGCCGGAACCGGCGCGGCGGCGAGGCGCTGATGGCGCTGGCGGTGGACAGCGCGGTGCCGCCCGAGGTGCTGGCGGCGATCCGGGATGTCATCGGTGCGACCGCGGCGCGCAGCGCAGACCTGGACGGAGAGTAACTGCCCGGGCCAGACGGGTAGTCCGACGCATCACGGTCTCGACGCGGCTCGGGGAAATCGTCCGGTCCGGCTTCGCCGTGTCGGTACGACCCGTTATCGTTCGCGCCGCGGCAGGAGACCGGCGTCTCGCGGTGTAGCGGACGCGACCGGCGCGTGGGGTGCTGGCACGGTCAGGGAGAGCCTGCGCACGAGGGTGACTGTGAGTCGTTCCTATCTGCGAGGGCTGGCGCGCCGCAGGGCGGTGCCGCTGGTGGCCGTCGCGGCGCTGGTCGGTGGCGTCCTCGTCACGTCGTGGGTCGGGGGATCCGCCGGCGCGGCGCCGAAGCGCACGCACGCGAAGCCGGTGACGGCCAAGGTCAAGGGCGTCAAGGGGGCCGAGCGCACCGAGTACGCGCAGACCCTGAAGAAGCAGAGGGCAGCGGCCGGCGCGAGCCAGGACGCCAGGGCGGGCATCCCGGCGAAGGGCCCGGTCGCGGTCCTGCTCCAGCTGGACACCCTGGCCACCACGGACTCGTACCGGGCCGCGCTCGGCGCCGGGAAGGCGGCCGCCAAGGCGGCCGCCCGCACCCAGCTCGGCCGGGTCCGGACCGCCCAGCGCAGCGTCGAGAGTGGCGTCCGTGCCGTCGCGCCGCGCTCCCGCGTCCTGTACACCACGCACAGCGCGCTGGCCGCGGTCGCCGTGCAGACCGACCCGGCGTCGGTCGACGCGCTGCGGCGCCTGCCCGGCGTGCAGGCCGTCTACCCCATCGCCGCCAAGCACGTCAGCAACGCCGGCGCGGTCCCGCTGCAGGGCGGCCCGGCGGTCTGGCAGGCGCTCGGCGACCTCGGCCAGGACGTGACCGTCGGCGTCATCGACTCCGGCATCGACTACACCCACGCCGACTTCGGCGGCCCCGGCACGACCACGGCGTTCGACACGAACCCGCGGACCACCATCGACCCGTCGTTCTTCCCGACCGACAAGGTCATCGGCGGCTTCGACTTCGCCGGTGACGACTACAACGCCGACCCCGGCAGCGTCGACCCGGTGTACCCGTACCAGCCGGTCCCGCACCCCGACCCGAACCCGATCGACTGCCGGTACTCCGGCCCGGACAGCACCGTCGGGCACGGCACCCACGTCAGCGGCTCGTTGGCCGGCGAGGGGGTGGCCGCGGACGGCACCACGTTCACTGGGCCGTACGGCAGCGGTACCCCGTTCGACACGATGCGGATCGGACCGGGCATGGCGCCCAAGGCCTCCCTGTACGCGCTGCGGGTGTTCGGCTGCGCCGGCTCCAGCAACGTGGTCGGCCAGGCGCTGGAGTGGGCCATGGACCCGAACGGCGACGGCGACCCCAGCGACCGCCTGGACGTGGTCAACATGTCGCTCGGCTCGGACTTCGGCTCGCCGCAGGACGGCGACTCGGTGCTGTCCAACGCGGCCGCGCTGGCCGGCACGGTCGTGGTGGCCTCCATCGGCAACGGCGGCGACGTCTACGACGTCGGCGGCTCGCCGGGCAACGCGCAGCGGGTGCTCGCCGCGGCGGCCAGCGACGACGGTTTCGCGGTGCTGGACGCGCTCCGGGTGAACTCGCCGGCCTCGATCGACGGCGACTACGGCGCCGAGCAGTCCGTGGCCTTCGACTGGGCCGGCGCCGGCGACACCACCGGGGTGCTGGCCGCCCCGCCGGGTGCGCTGGACCCGACCGATCTCAGCGTCAACGACAAGGACGGCTGCGACCCGTTCCCGGCCGGGACGTTCACCGGCAAGGTCGCCTGGCTGGAGTGGACGGACAACGACGCCGTCCGGCGCTGCGGCTCGGTGGGCCGCTCGGCCAACGCCAGGGCGGCCGGTGCGATCGGCGCGGTCTTCGCCGACGACTCCGAGACGTTCTCCGCCGGCATCACCGGCGACGCGCAGATCCCCGTCGTGATGGTGATCAAGAGCGCCGGCGACACGATCCGCCCGCACCTGGCCGAGAGCGTCTCGGTCACCCTGTCCACCGTCGGCAACGTGCTGCACAACACGATCAGGCAGAATCTGCCGCAGCTCGCCGACACGCTGGCCAGCTTCAGCTCCCGCGGCACGCACGGGAACGGCAACGTCAAGCCGGATGTCGCGGCGGTCGGCGCGGCGGTGTTCTCGGTCGACGCCGGCAGCGGCAACCAGGGCAAGACGCTGTCCGGCACCTCGATGGCCAGCCCCATGACGGCCGGCCTCGCCGCGCTGGTCCGGTCCAGGCACCCGGACTGGACGCCGGAGGAGGTCAAGGCCGACATCATGAACACGGCCGGCCAGGACGTGACCACCGAGCCGAACCATGGCGGCGACAGGTACGCACCGAACCGGGTCGGCGCCGGCCGGATCCAGGCGCCGCAGGCGCTGGCCAACCAGGTGCTCGCGTACGTGCTGGACGACAAGGGCGCGGTCAGCGTGTCGTTCGGGCCGGTCGCGGTCACCCAGGCGACCCAGCTCAGCAAGACCGTGCGGGTGGTGAACAAGGGCGTCACCGGGGCGACCTACGCGCTGGCGTACCAGCCGGTGACGGCGGTGCCGGGCGTGTCCTACGTCCTGTCCACCGACACGGTCAGCCTGGCCCCGCGGGAAGCCAAGACGTTCACCGTCACCCTGAAGGTGGACGACCCGACCGCGCTGACCAAGACGGTCGACCCCACGGTCGTCTCGGTGGCCCAGGGCGACGTGGAGCGGCAGTTCCTGGCCGACGCCAGCGGCCGGGTGGTGCTGTCCTCGACCGGGCGCCCGTCGCTGCGGGTGCCGGTCTACTCCGCGCCGCGGCCGGCCTCGGCGATGACCACGCCGGCCGAGCTGCACTTGCCGGCCGGCGGGTTCTCGACCGGCGACCTGCCGCTGCTCGGCCACGGCGTCGACCAGGGCGACGACCCGGCGCACGTGATCTCCGTCGTCAGCGGGTACGCGCTGGAGGCCACCAGCGGGCGGCTCCCGGCGTGCACCGCGAGCGTGGTGGAGCACTGCATCGGCGTGCCGGACGACCGGGGCGTCGACCTGAAGTACGTCGGGGTCACCACGAACGGGCCGGCGGTGCAGGCGGGCGGCGGTGACCCGATCGCCGACCCGGACGCGTTCACGTTCTTCGGGGTGAGCGCCTGGGGCACCGCGCGTACCCCGACTGGGCTCACCGGCTACACCGTCTACATCGACGCCGACCGGAACGGGGTGCCCGACGAGGCGCTCATCGCCACCAGGTTCGTCGACACCGACATCATGGTGACGGTGCTGGTGGACCTGGCGTCCGGTGAGTTCCTGGCCGACTCCGACGGCAACAACGCCTGGTTCCTGAACGGGCTGCCCGGCGCGGTCGACACCGACATCTTCGACAGCGACAGCCTGTCGCTGCCGGTGGCGACGGAGGCGATCGCGGCCACCTCGCTCGACCCGGCCCACCCGCGGATCAGGCTGGGTCACTCCCGGATCAACTACGGGGTGGCCGCCAGCAGCGCATACCACAACCAGCCGCTGGACCTGGTCGGGCTCACCGCCGCAGGAAAGCCGACGCTCACCGTCGACGTGGTCCGTCCGGCGCTGACCGTGGGCGACGGCGTGTCGGCGGACGAGTACCTGGCCGACCTGCCGGGGCTGCCGCTGTCGGTCCGCAAGGACGTGCCGGCGTTCGGCTTCGACAAGCCGCTGGGGCTGCTGATCCTGCACCACCACAACACCGACGGGGTGCGGGCGCAGGTGGTCCGGGTGAAGCAGCCGTCGGCGCCGCGGCTGGCGCTCAGCACCACGCACGCGCTGGTCGGCCACCCGGTCCTGGCCGTGGTCCGCATCCCGGCCTCGGCCGGGCCGCTGCCGACCGGGACGGTGACGCTCAGGTACGGCAGCGCGGGTGTGGTGCTGGCCAGGGCACGCACCAACAACGGGTACTTCGCGGTGAACCTCCGGCTGCGTCACGGGGTGTACGTGCTCTACGCGGACTACTCGGGTGACAACTACTACCTGCCGCACCGGTCGAACCTGATGGTGCTCCAGGTGAGCTGACACAGCGCGACTGAGCGCGACGGACCCCCGCGGCGGCCGGCCGCGGGGGTTCGCGCGTTCGGGTGACGATACGAGCGGTAGCCTTCCGGCTCATGAAGCTCGCGGTGGTACCCGGTGACGGAATCGGGCCCGAGGTCGTCGGGGAGGGCCTGAAGGTGCTCCGCGAGGTCGTTCCAGACGTCGAGACGACCATGTACGACCTGGGCGCGGCCCGCTGGCACCGGACCGGCGAGCTGGTACCGGACTCGGTCATCGCCGAGTTCCGCGGGCACGACGCAATCCTGCTCGGCGCGGTCGGCGACCCCAGCGTGCCGCCCGGGGTGCTGGAACGCGGACTGCTGCTGCGGCTGCGGTTCGAGCTCGACCACCACGTCAACCTGCGGCCGGTCCGGCTCTTCCCCGGCGTCCGCTCGCCGCTGCACGGCGACCCCAGCATCGACATGATCGTGGTCCGGGAGGGCACCGAGGGGCCGTACTCCGGGGTCGGCGGGATCCTGCGCAAGGACACCCCGCAGGAGGTCGCCACCGAGGTCAGCCTCAACACCGCGTTCGGCGTGGAGCGGGTGATCCGGGACGCGTTCCGGCGGGCCGAGGCCCGCCCCCGGCAGCACCTCACCCTGGTCCACAAGACCAACGTCCTCGGCCACGCCGGCTCGCTGTGGTCCCGGACGGTGGAGGAGGTGGCCCGGGAGCACCCGATGGTCACGGTCGCCTACCAGCACGTCGACGCGACCGCGATGTTCTTCGTGACCGACCCGGGCCGTTTCGACGTGGTGGTCACCGACAACCTGTTCGGCGACATCCTCACCGACCTGGGCGCCGCGATCACCGGCGGCATCGGCCTGGCCGCCAGCGCGAACCTCGACGTCAGCAGGCGCAACCCGAGCATGTTCGAGCCGGTGCACGGCAGCGCGCCGGACATCGCCGGCAGCGGCCGGGCCGACCCCACCGCGACCGTGCTGTCCGTTGCGCTGCTGCTGGACCACCTCGGGCAGGGCGACCAGGGCCGGCGGGTCGAGGCGGCGGTCGCGTTCGACCTGGCCACCCGGGACCACACGAATCCCGGCCGCACCGAGGCGATCGGCGACCGCCTCGCCGCGCTGACCAGCCAGCACACCCCGCAGCACAGCGGATCTTCGACCGGCTGACCCGCCGGCGCAGCGTGCCGCGGGCACGCTGTGGTGCAATCCTAGGAAGTCGCAATCCTAGGAAGTCCTAGTACGCCTGACGAAGGAGTCGACGTGCCTATCACGCCCACTCGCAAGATTTGGATGAACGGCACGTTCGTCGACTGGGACGACGCCACGATCCACGTGCTGAACCCGACGCTGCACTACGGCTGGGGCGTCTTCGAGGGCATCCGGGCGTACGCCACTACGGACGGGCCGGCCGTGTTCCGGCTCACCGACCACATCGGCAGGCTCTTCCGGTCGGCCCGGATCTACCTGCTGGACCTCGGGTTCACCCCGGAGGAGATCGTCGCCGCGGTCAAGGAGACCGTGCGGGTCAACGAGGTGGAGGCCTGCTACATCCGGCCGCTGGTGTACCTCGGCTACGGCGAGATGGGCCTCAACCCGCTGCCGAGCCACGTCGAGACGATGATCGCGGTCTGGCCGTGGGGGCTCTACCTGGGCGCCGACGCGCTCGAGCAGGGCTGCCGGGCGGTCACCTCGAGCTGGACCAGGATCGGCCACAACACCATCCCGCCGGCGGGCAAGGGCACCGGCCAGTACGTGAACTCCTCGCTGGCCAAGGCTGCCGCACTCAAGGCCGGCTACGACGAGGCAGTGCTGCTCACCCCGGACGGGCACGTCGCCGAGGGCTCCGGGGAGAACATCTTCGTGGTGCGCGGCCGGACCCTGCTCACCCCGCCGATCTACGACGGCGTGCTGGAGGGCATCACCCGCGACTCGGTGATGCAGATCGGCCGCGACCAGGGCTACGACGTGGTCGAGACCACCCTGGTGCGCACCGACCTGTACCTGGCCGACGAGGTGTTCCTCACCGGCACGGCGGCCGAGGTGGCCCCGCTCATCGAGGTGGACGACCGGCCGGTCGGCTCCGGCCGGCCCGGCCCGGTCACCCGGGAGATCGCCGAGATCTTCGCCGCGGCCACGGTTGGTGAGGTGGCCCGGTACAAGATCTGGAACGAGTCCGTCCGGGACTGAGCAGGAGCGGTGGCCGAGTCGACGGTGCCGGCGAGGCCTGCCGAGCCGCTGCCGGCAGGGGCGCCGCCGCCTGCCGAGCCGCCCGCCGGCGGGGCGGACGCGGTGTTCCGGGCGGTGCGCGGCGGGAACACGTTCGAGGAGACCGTCGAGCGGCTGCTGCAGGCGATCAAGCTCGGCCTGGTCCGCACGGGCGACCGGCTGCCCGCCGAGCGGGATCTCGCTGTCCGGCTCGGGGTCAGCCGGATGACGCTGCGGGAGGCCATCCGGGACCTGCAGCGGGCTGGCTACGTCGAGTCCCGGCGCGGCCGGTTCGGGGGCACGTTCGTGGTGTACCGGCCGGAAGTCGCCGCCTCCTCCGGTGAGGTGCGGACGATCGCCCGGCGGATGGGCGAGTCGCTGGAGGACGCGCTGGCCTTCCGACGGGTGCTCGAGGTCGGTGCGGTCGAGCTCGCCGCCGCCCGCCGGCTGCCGGCCGAGCAGCGCGGGTACCTCGGGCGGCGGCTGGCCGAGTGCGCCGCCGCCCCGTCCGCCGAGTACCGGCAGCACGACTCGCGGCTGCACCTGGCGTTCGCCGAGCTGTCCGGCTCTCCGTCCCTGGCCGCCGCGGTCGCCGACGTGCGGATGCGGCTGAACGACCTGCTGGACGCGATCCCGCTACTGCAGCGCAACATCCGCCACTCCGACGCGCAGCACGCCCGGATCGTGGCCGCCATCCTGGCCGGGCAGCCGGCCAGGGCCCGGCAGGCGATGGAGGAGCACCTGGAGGGCACCGCAGCCCTGCTGCGCGGCTTCCTGGGCTAGCCACGGCCGAGCTGATCCCTAGCCCCTGTGGGTCTTGACACCCCGGTTGGCTGAGTGCGTCAATTTCCGCCATTGGACTGACCTCAGTCCATAAGCGGGGCGGTGGGCGGACGCGCGTCGGCTCGCCGCACCGGCCGGCCCGGACCCCGCCGGCACCCCGGCTCCCGTGCGCACCGAGGGCGAGAGGAGCTCTCATGGCGAGAACGGACGACCCCACCACCGGCCGGCGGCCCGCACCGCACGACCCCGACGTGCGCCGGCTGCACGAGATGGGCTATGCGCAGGAGCTGCGCCGCGGCATGTCGGGGTTCTCCAACTTCGCGGTCTCGTTCACGATCATCTCGATCCTGTCCGGGTGCCTCACCCTGTACGGCTTCGGGATGAACACCGGCGGCCCGGTGCTGATCGTCTGGGGCTGGCCGATCGTCGGGATCATGACGCTGTTCGTGGGCCTGGCCATGGCCGAGGTCTGCTCCAGCTACCCGACCGCCGGCGGCCTGTACTACTGGGCGGCCAAGCTGGCCGGCCGGAACGCCCCGGCCTGGTCCTGGTTCACCGGCTGGTTCAACTTCCTCGGCCAGGTCGCCGTCACCGCCGGGATCGACTTCGGCGCCGCGTTCTTCCTCAACGCGCTGCTCGACCTGGTGTTCGGGTTCGACGCCCGACGCTGGCACACGATCCTCCTGTTCGGATTGATCCTGGTCGTGCACGGCCTGCTGAACACGTTCGGGGTACAGCTGGTCGCGCTGCTGAACGACATCAGCGTGTGGTGGCACGTGGTCGGGGTGCTCGTCATCGTCGGCGCGCTGGCCATCGTCCCGGACCACCACCAGTCCACCTCGTTCGTCTTCACCCACTTCGTCAACAACACCGGCTGGGGCTCCACCCTCTACGTGGCGCTGATCGGGCTGCTGCTCGCCCAGTACACGTTCACCGGGTACGACGCGTCGGCGCACATGACCGAGGAGACCCGGGACGCGGCCGTCGCCGGGCCGCGCGGCATCGTCGCGTCCATCCTGGTCTCGCTGGCCGCCGGCTGGGTGCTGCTGATCGGGGTGACCTACGCGATCCAGGACTACGCCGGCGAGCTCGGCAGCGCCACCGGCGCGCCGCCGGCGCAGATCTTCATCGACGCGGTCGGGCGTACCAGCGGCAAGCTGCTGCTGCTCATCGTCGTCGTCGCGCAACTGTTCTGCGGGATGTCCTCGGTCACCGCGAACTCCCGGATGATCTACGCGTTCTCCCGGGACGGCGCGCTGCCGGCCTCCGACACGTGGCACCGGATCAACCCGCGCACCCGCACCCCCACCAACGCGATCTGGCTGGCCGCCGCGGGCGCGTTCGTGCTGGGCCTGCCCTACCTGTGGAACACCGCCGCGTACGCGGCGGTGACCTCGATCGCGGTCATCGGCCTCTACATCGCCTACGTGCTGCCGACCCTGCTGCGGTTGCTGCAGGGCCAGCGGTTCCAGCGCGGACCGTGGCACCTGGGCCGGTGGAGCCGGCCGATCGGCACCGTCGCCGTGGTGTGGGTGGCGTTCATCACCGTGCTGTTCATGCTGCCGCAGGTGAACCCGGTCACCCGGACCTCGTTCAACTACACCCCGGTCGCGGTGCTGGCCGTGATCGGGTTCGCCGGCATCTACTGGCTGGTCTCGGCCCGGCGCTGGTTCAAGGGCCCGAAGGTGCAGGGCAGCGCCCAGGAGCTCGCCGCGATCGAGCACGAGCTGGAGGAGATTGCGTGACTCCGGCCGGGACGGGCCGCCTCGACCTCGGCGAGCTCCGCGCCGAGGTCGAGGCGGGGCGGGTGGACACCGTCCTGCTCGTCATCGCGGACATGCAGGGCCGGCTGCAGGGCAAGCGGATGGCGGCCGACTTCGTGCTGGCCGACGTGCTGGCCGGCTACACCGTGGAGGGCTGCGACTACCTGCTCGCCGTCGACGTGGACATGAACACTGTGGATGGTTACGCGATGTCCTCCTGGTCCCGCGGCTACGGCGACCTGGTCTGGCGACCGGATGCCGGCACGCTGCGCTGGATTCCCTGGCATCCGGGCACGGTGCTGATGCACTGCGACGTGGAGTGGGCGGACGCCCTGCCGGTGGCGGCGTCGCCGCGCCAGGTGCTGCGCTCCCAGCTGGACCGGCTGGCCGACCGCGGCTGGACCGCCCAGGTGGGCACCGAGCTGGAGTTCATCGTCTTCGCGGACAGCTACGAGCAGGCCTGGGACCGCGGCTACACCGGCCTCACCCCGGCCAACCAGTACAACGTGGACTACTCCATCCTCGGCACCGCCCGGATCGAGCCGCTGCTGCGCCGGATCAGGCTCGGCATGGCCGGCGCCGGGATGGTGGTCGAGTCGGCCAAGGGGGAGTGCAACCGGGGCCAGCACGAGATCGCCTTCAAGTACGCCGACGCACTGACCACATGCGACAACCACGTGCTCTACAAGACCGGTGCGAAGGAGATCGCGGCCCAGGACGGGTGGTCGATCACGTTCATGGCCAAGTTCGACGAGCGCGAGGGCAGCTCCTGCCACATCCACCTGAGCCTGCGGGACGCGGCCGGCCAGCCGGTGTTCGCGGCCGGGCGCGCTGCTGACCATGCCGGCTCCGCCGGAGCCAGGTCCAAGGTGTTCGAGCACTTCCTGGCCGGGCAGCTGGCCGCGCTGCGCGAGCTGACCCTGTTCCACGCGCCGAACGTCAACTCCTACAAGCGATACGCGGCCGGGTCGTTCGCGCCCACCGCGGTGGCCTGGGGCGAGGACAACCGCACCTGCGCGCTGCGGGTGGTCGGGCACACCCCGCCCTCGCTCCGGCTGGAGAACCGGGTGCCGGGTGCCGACGTGAACCCGTACCTGTCGGTCGCCGCGCTGGTCGCCGCCGGGCTGCACGGCGTCGAGCAGGAGCTGCCGCTGGAGCCGGCGTTCGTCGGGAACGCCTACGCCGACACCGACCACCCGCGGGTGCCCGCCACCATGCGGGAGGCCGCCGAGCTGTGGTCGGCCAGCAAGGTCGCCAGGGCCGCGTTCGGCGACGACGTGGTCGACCACTACGCCAACATGGCCCGGGTCGAGCTGGCCGCCTTCGACGCGGCGGTGACCGACTGGGAACGCCGCAGAGGGTTCGAGCGGCTATGAGCTCGACACCCCCGATCGGTGGCGAAGTCAGGCCGGCGGCGCCGTGACCGTGGTCGAGGTGCTGGACCCGGCCACCGAGCAGGTGATCCGGACCGTCCCGTCGGCCACTGTGGACGACGCCGACGACGCGATCCGGCGCGCCGCCGCGGCGTACCCGGCCTGGCGGGCGGTGGCGCCCGAGGACCGGGCCCGGTTGCTGCGCGGGTTCGCCGCGGCCGTCGACGCCGACCGGGAGCACCTGGCCCGGCTGGAATGCAGCAACGCCGGTCACCCGATCCGCACCGCCCGGCAGGAGGCCGCGCTGGTCCGGGACGTGCTGGAGTACTACGCCGGCGCGCCGGAGCGGCTGTTCGGCCGGCAGATCCCGGTCCGCGGCGGGCTCGACGTGACCTTCCGGGAGCCGCTGGGCGTGGTCGGGGTGATCGTCCCGTGGAACTTCCCGATGACGATCGCATCCTGGGGCTTCGCGCCGGCCCTCGCGGCCGGCAACACGGTGGTGCTCAAGCCGGCCGAGCTGACCCCGCTGTCCGGGCTCCGGCTGGCCGAGCTGGCGCAGGAGGCCGGCCTGCCGCCGGACGTCTTCCAGGTCATCCCCGGCAAGGGCGCGGTCGTCGGCCAGCGGTTCGTCGACGCGCCCGAGGTCCGCAAGATCGTCTTCACCGGCTCCACCGAGGTGGGCAGCCGGGTGATGGGCGGCTGCGCGGCCCAGATCAAGCGGCTCACCCTGGAGCTCGGCGGCAAGTCCGCGAACGTGGTGTTCGCCGATGCCGACCTGCGGCGGGCGGCCGCCACCGCGCCGTACGCGGTCTTCGACAACGCCGGCCAGGACTGCTGCGCCAGGTCCCGGAGCCTGGTCCAGCGCAGCGTGCACGACCGGTTCCTGGAACTGCTGGAGCCGGCGGTGGCCGGCGTCCGGGTGGGGCAGCCGGCCGACGAGTCGACCGAGATGGGGCCGCTGATCAGCGCCGCGCAGCGGGACGCGGTCGCCGGCTACGTCCCGCCGGGCGCGCCGGTCGCGTTCCGCGGCAGCGCGCCGGACGGGCCGGGCTTCTGGTACCCGCCGACCGTGCTCGCGCCGGTCTCGCCCACGGACCGGGCCGCGGTCGAGGAGATCTTCGGCCCGGTCGTGGTGGTGGTCCCGTTCGAGGACGAGGCGGACGCCGTCCGGATCGCGAACGACTCGCCGTACGGGCTGTCCGGGTCACTGTGGACGAACGACGTGGGCAGGGCGATCCGGGTGGCCCGGGCGATCGAGACCGGGACCCTGTCGGTCAACTCGCACTCCTCGGTCCGGTACAGCACGCCGTTCGGCGGGATGAAGCAGTCCGGGCTCGGCCGGGAGCTCGGCCCGGACGCCCTGGACGGCTTCACCGACGTCAAGAACGTCTTCATCGCCACCGATTTCTGAGCGTCGCAGGGGGTGTCGGGTGCGCGGTCTCGGCGGCAAGGTCGCCGTCATCACCGGGGCGGCCAGCGGGATCGGCGCGGAGGCGGCCCGCCGGCTGGCCGCCGAGGGCGCGCACGTCGTGGTGGCCGACCTCGCCGACGACCTCGGCAAGGCGGTCGCCGACGAGGTCGGCGGCATCTACCTGCGCGCGGACGTCACCTCCGCCGACGACGTGCGGGCCATGTACCGGTCCACGATCGACCACTTCGGACGGTTGGACGTCTGCGTGAACAACGCCGGCATCTCCCCGCCGGACGACGACTCGATCCTGGACACCGAGCCGGACGCCTGGCGCCGGGTGCAGGAGGTGAACCTGACCGGCGTCTACTTGTGCTGCAAGTACGGCATCGGCCACCTGCTGGACGGCGGCGGCGGCGCGGTGGTGAACACCGCGTCGTTCGTGGCGGTGATGGGCGCGGCCACCTCGCAGATCTCCTACACCGCGTCCAAGGGCGGGGTGCTGGCCATGACCCGGGAGCTCGGGGTGCAGTTCGCCCGCCGCGGGGTGCGGGTGAACGCGCTGTGCCCGGGGCCGGTGAACACCCCGCTGCTGCGCGAGCTGTTCGCGGCGAACCCGCAGCAGGCCGCCCGCCGGCTGACCCACGTGCCGATGGGCCGGTTCGCCGAGCCGGCCGAGATCGCCGCCGCGATCGCGTTCCTGGCCAGCGACGACGCCTCGTTCATCACCGCGGCCACGTTCCTGGTCGACGGCGGGATAGCGGCCGCATACGTCACCCCCGACTAGGGGATACCCCCGCAGTGCGTCCGCTGATCGGCATCACGGCACAGCTGGAGCCCGCCGCCTGGGGGGTGTGGCACGGGCGGGCGACGCTGGTGCCCCAGGCGTACGTGGAGGCGGTGCACGCGGCCGGCGGCCGTGCGGTGGCGGTGCCGCCCGCGGAGCACGGCGCGGACCGGCTGGTGGCCGCGCTGGACGGCCTGGTGCTGGCCGGGGGAGCCGACCTCGACCCGGCGCTGTACGGGGCGGTGCCGGAACCGGAGACGATCGGCATCCGGCCGGACCGGGATGCCGGCGAGCGCGCGCTGCTGGCCGCCGCGACCGCCGCCGGGCTGCCGGTGCTCGGCATCTGCCGGGGCATGCAGCTGATGGTCGCGGTCTGCGGCGGCCGGCTGCACCAGCACCTGCCGGACGTGGTGGGCCACGACGGGCACCGGCCGACGGTCGGCGTGCACGGGCGGCACCGTGTGCACACCGTCCCCGGATCCATCCTGGCCGGGCTGCTCGGCCCCGTCGTGACCGTGCGCAGCTACCACCACCAGGGCATCGCCGACCCCGGCACGCTCGACGTCTCGGCGCGGGCCGAGGACGGCATGATCGAGGCGGTGGAGCTGTCCGGGGCGGCGTTCCACCTCGGCGTGCTGTGGCACCCCGAGGTGGGTCGGGACCTGCGGCTGTTCACCGCGCTGAGCGAGGCAGCTCGGGCGGCGCGTCCCAGCATGTGAGACGAGCTTCCCGCCAGGCGACAGGAGTGGCACACTCGCGCTCGTGCAGCCCCGCACCGTGATCATTATCACCTAGCGCGCTGGCCGGCCCCGTAGCCAGCGCGCAGACCTCCCGCGACCGCGGGGGGTCTTTTTCTTGGCCCGGAGGGATCTCCACAATGGACGACGCGTTCCACGTCTACGACACCACGCTGCGCGACGGGGCCCAGCGCGAGGGCATCTCCTACTCGGTAGCCGACAAGCTCACGGTGGCCCGGCTGCTGGACGAGCTCGGGGTCGGCTTCGTCGAGGGCGGCTGGCCCGGCGCGCTGCCCAAGGACACCGAGTTCTTCCGCCGGGCCCGCACCGAGCTGGCCCTCGAGCACGCGCAGCTGGTCGCGTTCGGCGCCACCCGCAAGCCTGGCCTGCGGGCCGAGGACGACCCGCAGGTACGCGCGCTGCTGGACGCGCAGACCCCGGTGGTGACCCTGGTGGCGAAGTCCGACGTCCGGCACGTGACGAGGGCGCTGCGCACCACCCTGGAGGAGAACCTGGCCATGGTCCGGGACACCGTCGCGTTCCTGGTCGGCGAGGGTCGCCGGGTGTTCCTGGACTGCGAGCACTTCTTCGACGGGTACGCGGCCGACCGGGACTACGGCGTGCGGGTGCTGGAGGCGGCCTTCGCCGGCGGCGCCGACGTCGGCGTGCTGTGCGACACGAACGGCGGGATGCTGCCGATGGGCGTCGCCCGGGTGGTGGCCGAGGTGGGCGAGCGTTCCGGGTTCCGGCTGGGCATCCACTGCCAGGACGACACCGGCTGCGCGGTGGCCAACACCCTGGCCGCGGTGGAGGCCGGCGCGACGCACGCGCAGTGCACCGCGAACGGCTACGGCGAGCGCACCGGCAACGCCGACCTGTTCCCGGTCGTCGCGTCCCTGGTCACCAAGCTGGGCCTGGACGTGCTGCCGCCGGGCTGCCTGGCCGAGTCGGTGCGGGTGTCGCACGCCATCGCGGAGCTCGCCAACATCGCCCCGGACACCCACCAGCCCTACGTCGGCTCGTCCTCGTTCGCGCACAAGGCCGGCCTGCACGCCAGCGCGATCAAGGTGTCCCCGGAGCTGTACAACCACATGGATCCCACCCTGGTCGGCAACGACATGCGCATCCTGGTCACCGAGATGGCCGGCCGGGCCAGCATCGAGCTGAAGGGCCGCGAGCTGGGCGTCGAGCTGGCCGGCCGGGGCGACGCGGTCGGCCGGGTGGTCGAGCGGGTCAAGGACCTGGAGAACGCCGGCTGGTCGTTCGAGGCCGCCGACGCCTCGTTCGAGCTGCTGCTGCGCGGCGAGCTCGGCGAGGAGGTGGACCGGCACTTCCGGCTGGAGTCCTACCGGGTCATCGTGGACCGCCGGGCGGACGGCGAGGTGGTCAGCGAGGCCACCGTGACCGTGCACGCCAAGGGCCAGCGGCTGCTGGCCGCCGGCGAGGGCAACGGCCCGGTGAACGCGCTGGACCGGGCCCTGCGCAGCGCGCTGGAGTCGTTCTACCCGGAGCTGGCCTCCATCGAGCTGACCGACTACAAGGTGCGCATCCTGGACGGTCGACACGGGACGGACGCGGTCACCCGGGTCCTCGTCGAGACCGGCGACGGCCGTCGCGAGTGGACCACCGTCGGGGTGCACCCGAACGTCATCGAGGCCTCCTGGCTGGCCCTGGACGACGCCGTCCGCTACGGCCTGCTTGCTCTCGACGCCTGAAGCACGGTGGCGGCGGCCGCCAGCACCCCGGCGGCCAGCAGCGGGAGGGCGATCGGCCGGGCGGGAAGCGGACCGGCGGTCAGCCACGGCAGCGCGCCGGCGACCAGCAGGAGAGCGGCGAGCGCGGCGAGGCGCAGCACCGCGCCACGGCGGGTCGGGGGCGACGTCACCCGGCCAGTATCCCGCTGCCGCGCGCCGGCCGACCCGGCGGGTAGCCTGCAAAGCCGTGCGCATCGCCCGTTTCGCCCGCCCGTCCGGAGGCATCTCGTTCGGCGTCGTCGAGGGGGAGCCGAGCGCGCCGTACGAGGCGCTGACCGTCGCCGCGGTCGCCGACCATCCGTTCGGCCCGATCACGTTCACCGGCGAGCGGTGGGCGCTGCCGGACGTCCAGCTGCTGGCTCCGGTGTTCCCCACCAAGATCATCGGCATCGGCCGCAACTACGCCGAGCACGCCGCCGAGATGGGCAACGAGGTGCCCGCCGCTCCGTTGATCTTCCTCAAGCCGCCGACCGCGGTGATCGGGCCGCGGGACGCGGTGCGGCTGCCGCCGGACTCGAACCAGGTCGAGTTCGAGGGCGAGCTGGCGCTGGTGGTCGGCGCGCTGGGGGCCCGGAACGTGCCGCGGGACAATGCCCTGGACGCGCTGCTCGGCTACACCTGCGGCAACGACGTCACCGCCAGGGACCAGCAGAAGGCCGACGGGCAGTGGACCCGGGCCAAGGGCCACGACTCGTTCTGCCCGCTCGGACCGTGGATCGAGACCGTGCTCGACCCGGCCGACCTGTGGCTGCGCACCGAGCTGGACGGCGAGGTCCGGCAGGACACCCGCACCTCGCTGATGATCCACGACGTGCCGACGCTGATCTCCTACGTCTCGCACGTGATGACCCTGCTCCCCGGCGACGTCATCCTGAGCGGAACCCCGGCCGGCGTCGGGCCGATGGCCGACGGGCAAACCGTCTCGGTCACCGTCGAGGGCATCGGCACGCTGACCAATCCGGTCCGGTCCCGATGAGCGCCCGGCGCCCGGCCCGAGTCCGGTTCGCCCCCTCCCCGACCGGCATCTTCCATGTCGGCGGCGCCCGGTCGGCGCTGTTCAACTGGGCGGTGGCGCGGCAGACCGGCGGCCGGTTCGTGCTGCGGATCGAGGACACCGACGCAGCCCGTAACCGTCCAGAGTGGACCGAGGGCATCCTGCGGGCGCTCGCCTGGCTGGGCATCGGCCCCGAGTCGGAGACCTTCGAGGGCCCGTACTTCCAGTCGCAGCGGGCCCTGCGGCACGTGGAGGCAGCCCAGCGGCTGCGCGAGGCCGGCGGGGCCTACTACTGCGGCTGCACCCGCGAGGAGGTCGTCGCCCGCACCGGGGACCCCAAGCGGGGCTACGACGGGCACTGCCGGGACCTGGCCCTGCCCGCCGGCGCCGGTCGGGCGCTGCGGTTCCGCACCCCGGATGACGGCGTCACCACCGTGGTGGACGTGATCCGCGGCAAGACCGAGTTCCCGAACTCGGCCCTGGAGGACTTCGTGCTGGTGCGTGCCGACGGCACGGCGACCTTCCTGCTGGCCAACGCGGTCGACGACATGGACATGGACATCACCCACGTGATCCGGGGCGAGGAGCATCTGAGCAACGCGCCGAAGCAGTTGCTGCTGTGGGAGGCGTTGGGCGAGCCCCCGCCGGTGTGGGCGCACGTGCCGGTGATCGTGAACGAGCGGCGGCAGAAGCTGTCCAAGCGCCGGGACAAGGTCGCCCTGGAGGACTTCCAGGCCGAGGGGTACCTCCCGGCAGCCATGATCAACTACCTGATGCTGCTGGGCTGGGGCCCGCGCGACGGGGCCTCGGAGATCATGCCGTGGGACCGGATCGAGGCCGAGTTCCGGCTCGAGGACGTCACCCTGTCACCCGCGATGCTGGACGAGGCGAAGCTCCGGGCGTTCAACGGCGAGTACATCCGGGCGCTGCCGGTCGCCGAGTTCGTCGCCTCCTGCCGGCCGTGGTTGACCCCGCCGGTGGCGCCGTGGCCGGCGCAGCGGTTCGACGAGGACGCGTTCGCCGCGGTGGCACCGCTGGCCCAGACCCGGGTCAGCGTGCTCCGCGAGATCACCGCGGCGGTCGACTTCCTGTTCCTGGACGCGCCGCGGATCGACGACCAGGCCTGGGCGAAGACGATGACCGGCCCCGCGGCCGCCGTGCTGTCCGACGCCGCGGCCGCGTTCCAGGACGCCGCCTGGGCGGCCGAGGAGCTCCGGGCCGGGCTGGAGGCCGTCGGCGTCCGGCACGGGCTCAAGCTCGGCAAGGCGCAGGCTCCGGTCCGGGTCGCGGTGACCGGCCGGACCGTCGGCCTGCCGCTGTTCGAGTCCCTGGTGGTGCTGGGCCGGGACCGCACGCTGCAGCGCCTCGCCGCGGCCCTGGACCGCATGGCCCACGGCTGACCGCGGTTGGGGGCCGCCTTCCCGGTGAGCTATCATGATTGACTGGTGCGCCGCACGATGTGGGCGCATCGATGGGGTATGGGGTAATTGGCAGCCCGGCGGATTCTGGTTCCGTTAGTCTAGGTTCGAGTCCTGGTACCCCAGCTCCTGAAGCACCATCAGGAACACGGCCCCGTCGTCTAGAGGCCCAGGACGCCGCCCTCTCAAGGCGGTAGCGCCGGTTCGAATCCGGTCGGGGCTACA
>Ga0137366_10000060_pt1 | contig 52741 bp, 47 predicted proteins | sample SagtaG_8_FD_104938 | JGI IMG/M metagenome (GOLD analysis project Ga0137366, IMG submission 104938) | Vadose zone soil microbial communities from Sagehorn Ranch, Mendocino, California, USA - Sage1_L_60_16 metaG | ecosystem: Environmental > Terrestrial > Soil > Vadose zone | place: USA...
GCAAACAGCCCAGAACAGTCGCAGACTTGTTGCGAATCACTGGCATCGGCGACCGCAAAGCGGAGTTGTATGGCGCGGGGATCCTTGCCGCTTTGGAGCGATTCCGTGGAGGGCAGCGGGCCAGCGAACCGCCCAAACAAATCTCGCGCCCAGCCGCCGCCACCAAGAAATTGCTGGAAGAAGGCCAGACCTTTGTGGAAATCGCCGCCATTCGCGGACGCCAGCTCTCCACCATTATCACTTCGATAGCCGAGCTGATCGAAAATGGAGAGCTGGAATTCGAGTCTGGCTGGGTCGAGCCAGGCAAGTTAGCGGAAATTCAAGCCGCGTGTTCAAAGCTGGGAACCTCAGCCCTGCGCCCCATCAAGGAAGCGGCGTCCCTGGAGATCACCTACAACGACATTCGCCTGGTAGTAGCTAAGCTCCGGCGGGAAGAAAAAGAAAAAAGCCAGATCACCGCATAAGATGAAAGAGTCTAGCGGCATTCAACTTGAGGCAAAAGCAACTGCTCAAAAAACTATTTCGAAAACTGCCGCACGCTTAAAACAATCGGCAAGCCAATCAAAAACATGTGCACCAGAATTCCCCGAATCATCCCTGGGAGCATCAATGGCCCTCTGAAGTGAATCGCTGACAGGGGAAGCACGACTATGTTCATTGTCATCCAAAGTCCAATGCCAAGGAACCACCCGGACACCTTTACTGGCTTCTCTCATCCTCCCCGGGCGCCGTGTCTGGAGTGTCCACTTTTTGGGCAGATGGCTCTTTGACCAACGGTTGTGGCGTCTGGAACGCCCCCGGCTCCTTCCCTGCCAGGGCAGCTTTCATGAAGTCCATCCACACTGGCAGCGCCGCACGGGCCCCGGTCTCGCCTGCTCCCAAAGATTTCTTCCCGTCGTAGCCGATCCATACCCCGCACGTCAGAGTGGGAGAGAATCCTACGAACCAGGCATCGGTGAAGTCATTAGTCGTCCCAGTCTTGCCCGCGAGCGGGTACGGCATGGCGCTGGCGCGAACCGCCGTCCCATGCAGCACGACTTCCCTCAACATCGACGTCATCACACGCGCCGTCTGTGCGCTGACCACGTCTTTCACTTCTGCGTAGTTTTCTTCCAGAATGCGCCCGTCGTGGTCGGTCACCCTGGTGATGTAGCGTGGCAGCACTCGAACACCGTCATCGGGAAAAACGCTAAAGGCAGAGGTTTGCTCGAATAGAGTGACTTCTGCCGCCCCCAGAGCCACCGGCAGGAACTGGGGCATGTTCGAAGTGATGCCGAAGCGATGCGCATAATCAATCACCTTCTTGATGCCGAGCTGGTCGGCCAGCTTGAGTGCGGGAATATTGCGCGACTGGGCCAACGCCCGGCGCAGAGTGATCGTCCCTTCAAACTTGTCATCGTAATTATGCGGAATGTAGGGGCCGGAGGCGGTTTCGAAAGTCACGGGTGCGTCAAGAATGGTGTCATCGGGCGACGCGCCCTGATCCATCGCGGCGGTATAGACATACGGCTTGAACGACGACCCAACCTGGCGCAGCGCCTGCGTGGCCCGGTTAAACTTGGAGAGATTAAAATCGCGGCCGCCCACCATCGCTTTGATTTCACCATTGGCGTTATCGATTGCGATCAGAGCCCCTTGTACTCCGGAGTCCTGTTCCAGACTGACGCGCGCGGTGTTGTCTTGATTGAGTGAGAGCACCTTGACGTAAACGAGGTCTCCGGTCTTCACCGCGTCCTGCGGTTTTCGCTGGGTCCACGCAAACTCACTTCTGCCCAGGTTTGCGCTAAAGCGGCCAAACTTGATGCTCGCTCCTGCCGGGGAACCCTCCGTCACCAGCGCGTGGACGTAGTCCCCGGCGGCGGGTTCGTCGTCCCAATCGGGATGATGGAAGTTTTCCAGGGTCACATCCTTAGCAATCACATTTTCCAGGCGCCCCTTCCATCCATGCCTGTGTTCGTATGCGGCAAGGCCATCGAGGACTGCCCGATTCGCTGTGCGTTGCAAGCCCATGTCGAGTGATGTGTACACGCGGAGCCCGCCTTGATGCACCTGGTCGCTGCCATACGTGGTTTCCAGATAGCGTCGTATCTCCTCAACGTAGTACGGAGCGACCGAACCGGGATCATGGGCCACACGCAGCTCAATCGGCTGATCACGCGCCTGGGCAGCTTGTTGGGTGGTGATCTTGCCGTCCTCCAGCATGGAATTAATCACCAGGTTGCGGCGCTTCAAACATCGGTCGGGATGCGTGATGGGAGAATAGTTCGCCGGCCACTTTGGCAACCCAGCCAGTAGCGCAGCTTCGTCCAACGTCAGCTGTTTCGCGGGCTTGCTAAAGTAGTATTCCGAAGCCGCCTCGAAACCATAGCTCCCATGCCCCAGATAAATCTGATTCGCATACAGGGTGAAGATCTGCGCTTTGGTGAATCGGCGCTCGATCTGAATGGCCAGCAATGCCTCCTGAATCTTCCGGTGGAACGACCGGTCAGGTGAAAGAAACAGGTTTTTGGCCAGCTGCATGGTAAGGGTGGAAGCCCCTTCCACTCGCCCACCGGAGCGAATGTCGCGATACGCCGCACCCGCGATACGCCAGACGTTGATGCCCCAATGCCGATAAAAATCCTTGTCTTCGATTGAAATCAACGCGTCGCGCAAGATCGGAGGATAGTCCTCGTATGACGCAACCACGCGCCGTTGCAGGGCGAACGATCCGATCACTCGTCCCTGATCGTCATAAAGTTCCGTCACCGAACTGGGCCGGTAGTGTTCCAGTTCCTCGACTTGTGGAAGGTCGACTGTGTAGACCAGCAATAGTCCGGCTATGGCGCCAATCGCCGCGGAGGCGAGCACCAGCACCGTAAACAAGACGAAGCGCGCGGTCTTGGTGCGGTGAGGTTGAGTTTCTGCTACTGGCGCTTCGTCTTTGAATAAAGACTGCATGAAGCAGGCAAAGCCAGCATAACAGGGAGTCGATCTACCGGTTACATGAGGATGAGAACTGAATCTATTTCAGGGTAAGTCACCAGCCGCCAGAACGTAGATGGTGTTCTTGTCGAGCCTCAGGCTGTTCTTCTTGCATAGCAGCGAAATCGAGCCATCCTCGTTTCGCTTGGAGTCGACGTCCTTCAGTCGCGCGCGGTGGGGAGAGCTATCGCTGGCGGTTCCGGGGGAATCAGGATCAATCGTTGCAGGACCTCGAGAAGGCCCGTCTCCGGGAAAACGGCCCGATGAATCACCCGCCGGATAAGGGGTCCCGCCGCCCATGGTGACTCCAACCGAGCCATGGATCCCGGGTAGGCTGGAATTGTCATCCCCAGGCATCGGAGCTTTGACCGGGTAGTACCATTCGGTCAAATAGACCTTGAGGGGCAGCGAGCCATTTCTCCATTGTGCCAGATCCATACGAATGCCCAGCTTGGAAGGAGCATCGGCGCCCTTGGCCTCCGATTCAGTGACTTCTCCGGAAAGAATCGCACCCTCAGGGACTACGTTGCCTTTCACCAGGGTAGCGATTGTCAGTTTTGCCTGGACTTTGGCGCCAACCGGAGTAATTCCGGCAGTCACTTTTTGCTGCATCTGGATAGGGAATTCAATCAGGTCGGGATTCTGTGGCCGCTTTTCGGCAAAGCCCGCCAAAGTAAAAAGGAGAACCACAAGTCCATTACCGAGACTGGTTCTCCTTAGCATATCCTCGCTTTGGCCGCCAGACTAGCTGGCGCGATGTTTCAAAACCTGAATGGCCTTCTGTAACTGTTCATCCTGCTGCGGCGCCGGTTTCACTTCTTGCTCTGCTGGAGCTGAGTTGTCATCCTCATCGGGCAACGAAGCGTCGTCATCCGTATCGGCAATCAGCACGTTCGGCGTCACTGCGTTGTCCTGAATCGTCTTGCCCTTTGGTGAATAGTATTTGGCAATCGAAAGGATCACGGCAGAACCATCCGAGAGTTCGATGACCTTCTGCACCGAGCCATCGCCGAAGGTCTTATCGCCCACCAGGTCCCCACGGGCGTTGTCCAGGATTGAGGCGGCTACCACTTCAGCGGGGCCAGCCGTACCCTTATTGACCAGCACTGCCATTGGCAAAGTTGTGATGGCTTTCGCCGGATCGGCGTTGAACGCTTCGCGCGGAAATTTCTGCCCTTCCAGGTAAGTGATGATCCCGTGGTTCAGGAACAGATTGGCGGTCGCGATGCCCTCCGATTCTTCCCCATCGGCGCAGTTTCGCAAGTCCAGCACCAGTTTTTTGGCGCCGGCTTTCTGCAGGTCCTTCACCTTGGCGGCGACTTCCTGCGATTTGCCCTTGCTGAACGCATCCACCTGAATATAGCCGATGCCATCTTCCATCATCTTGTCGGCGACCGGAGGAACGTTGACCACGTCGCGGGTGATGACTATTTTTTGCGGCTCGGCCTTGCGCGCGCGCACGACTGAGACCGTAAGGTTCGAACCCACATCACCCACCAGCCGGTTATGAATCTCTGCCAGCGACATTTCGTGCGTGGTTTTGTTCTCCATGGCTTCAAGAATGTCGCCCGCCTGGAGACCGGCCTTGGCGGCAGGGCCGCCAGGAATCACAGCAATGACCGACGCATACCCAAAGCGCTTGGAGACAGCCGCGCCAATGCCGGCCTTGGCATTCGTGTTATGCGCCTTAAAGTCCTTATACTCTGCGCTGGTCAGAAAGCTGGAGTTCGGATCCAGCGACTCCAGCAAGCCATGCAAAGCGCCGGTGGTCACCTGGGGCAGGTTGGGGTCTTCCACATATTCGCTGCGCACCCGCGACAACACTTCGCTGTATACCTGGAGTTGGCGATAAGCGCCATCGTTGGTATTGGCTGCACGGACGGCATCGATGCCGCCCACGATGGTAAAGACTAAAACCAGTGCAGAAGGAATCAGGATCGCTGCTTTAATTTTCATTGACATCGGATTCTTGGGCTTCTCGGAAGGAGCGTCACTTCCTGTGGAAAGCGACCTCTATTATAACAAGTTGGATGCGAATTCCAGCCTTCCGGTTACGTCCGGTTGGCCCGTCAGTAACCTGCTCAAGACAAAGGATCGCGTGGGGGCGAAGCTGGCTTTGCCTGGCATTTTTGAAGTACACAGACCATAGCGATCCATCCCCCTGCGCGGTCGTGTCTCGGGACTGGCACGTGGGAAACCCCATTCCATTTCGGAATCGGTGATATTTCCCCGAGTTTCCGGGTTTTTGTTCGGACAGGGAGCGCGAGATTCTTTGCGCTCCACCTTCCGACATGGGATCTCCTCAGATTGATGAGGAAGAACTGCCTCCAATGAGGAAGTAGTTCAATTTACCGCCACTTGCATATTGCTATGAAAACGTATAATAGTTTTAATCGTGCCTCGAACCGGAAAAGACTCGTTAATTGTCGCCCTTGATGTACCTACGGTTGACGCTGCTTTGAGAGTTGTCGAGAGTCTCGATAATGTGTCGTTTTTTAAAGTTGGATTGCAATTATTCCTCACCGGAGAACTTCCCCGCCTGCTGAAGGCATTACAAGAGAAAAGTATCTTCGTGGATCTCAAAGTACCTGGTGATATTGCCAATACGATTGGCGCGGTGGTTGATTTGTGCATCTCGATGCGGGTCAGGTTTTTGACGCTCAGCGAGTCTATGCCACCAGCCGCGATTGCGGGAGCGAAGTCTACCCGTGATAAGCGTGGAAGCAAGAATCCCGAATTTTTGACTGTTCCTTTCCTGTCGAGCCTGGATCGTAGCGATCTCAAACAAATGGGGGGAGATGATGACGTTATGACGCACATCCTCAGGCGTGCACAGTCAGCACTCCAGGCCGGATGTGATGGTGTCGTAGTTTCGGGACAGGAAATCAAGGTGTGCCGAACTGCGTTTCCGGACACGATCATTGTCAGTCCGGGAATAAGGCCCTCTGGATCATCGTCGGATGACCATAAGCGGTTTACCACCCCCAGCGAGGCAATCCATCTTGGAGCCGACTATCTAGTAGTCGGGAGGCCAATTTTAAGCAACAACACTCCACGTCAAGTTGCTGAGACTATCATCGCCGAGATTGACCAGGCTCTCAAGGATCGAGATACGCCTGATGACTCTGCCGCTCATCCAAGTCCTAGGCTTGCGTCTACGTTGTCTTACTGATTGTCATTCCCATTTGGTTCACCTCCACGCAACATCCCAGCGTCTTGACACGGTTTGACGCTTCTTCTTCCGGCAATTAACAATCGAGGCTCCCTTGCATCTCACTATCGAAAAATTGGTCTACGGAGGAGACGGCCTGGCCCGCCTTCCTGCCGATGAGCAAGGCCGCGGCAAAGCCGCATTCCTGCCATTCGTCTTGCCCGGCGAGGAAGTCGACGCCGAACTCACCGCGCACAAACCCGGATTCGCCCGCGCCCAAGCCAGCAAGATTCTGCAACCGTCTCCACAGCGCATTGAACCAGTTTGCCCATACTTCCAGAAGTGCGGGGGTTGTCAATACCAACACGGCGGCTATGAGCACCAACTGGAAATCAAAGCAGCAATTCTCAAAGAGAATCTTCGACGCATTGCCAAGCTGGAGCTCGAAACAGAATTGATTGTCCACCCCTCCCCTCCGTGGAACTATCGCAATCGCACCCGATTCAAGATAGCCACCGACCCCGTTTTTGCCCTCGGCTATTACAAGTTTAACTCGCATGAACTGCTCCCGATTGAGAAGTGCCCGATCAGTTCGCCACTCATCAATCAGGCGGTTGGCGCTCTATGGCAGGAGGGGAAGGGACAACGAATCGCGCCCGAGGTCGAAGAGATCGAGCTTTTTGCCAACCACGACGACTCCCAACTGTTGATCGAAGTCTATTGCTCGGTTGGCCTCTCCAATGCCGCCGGTCAAAAAATGGCGGAGGACGTGCACCGGGCTCTCCCGGCCGCAGTCGGGGTAGCCGTCTTCAAGCAGACAAGCCCGTCCACAGAACCCAAGCCGATCGCAGTCTCAGGCATCTCCGAGATTCAATATCGAACTGAGTCCAGCGCCTATCGGGTGAGCGCAGGCGCCTTTTTCCAGGTAAACCGCTACCTTATAGGTGAACTCATAACCATCGTGACTGCCGGGGCTACCGGGCAGACTGCTCTTGATCTTTATGCTGGCGTGGGCCTGTTTGCCGTCCCGCTGGCCCGGAGTTTTGCACAGGTCGTCGCAGTTGAGTCGTCACAGACCTCCCAGTCCGACCTTGCATACAATTCTCCGGCGAACGTACGGAGTTTGCGCGCGACTGTGGAACAGTATTTGAAGAACACTCCGGCCAAGTTATCTCCGGACTTGGTTGTGTTGGATCCGCCACGCGGCGGTTTGGGCGAAAGCGTGGTCCGCGGCCTTGCCGGTCTGCGAGCCCCGCGCATCACCTATGTTTCCTGTGATCCCGCCACCCTGGCGCGTGATTTAAGTGGCCTGCGCAAGGCGGGATACCGGGTGGAGCAGGCGCACCTGGTGGATCTGTTTCCCCAGACTTACCATCTGGAATCAGTGCTCGTTCTCGCGCGATAGCCGGCGTCCGCAAGCAGCATTAGGGTCCAGTCGCCTGTGCTCAAGCCATACCGAAACACGCCGGATGGACGACCTATCCTTCCTCCACACCAGCCGCTGCTTTGGGCCGCCATTGCATTTGCCGTGGGTATCCTGCTGGGCTCTTATGTGTTGCGGCCCGCGCTCTGGTGGTTGATCGCAGCCGCATGGTTTGTAATCAGCGGAACACATTTCGTTCGGCGCCGGATCTGGGCGGCATCAGCCTTGGGCCTTGGCGCGTTGATCGCCGCGGGGGCGTTCAGCATTCAGGTGTGCCCGCCGGCGGAAACCGGTAGTCGTAACATCCTGCAATTCACCGACGGCCGCGAGGTAATCGTCACCGGACACATCGTCAAGGAAGGCATGGCCCACCCCGGGGGACTCGGCGCTACTCGTCGCACGGTGGATGTGGAAACCGAACTGGTCGATTCCGATGGAACGGTGTTCGGCGTTCGCTCCGGCCTTCGCTTGAGTCTTTACGCGAAAGACGCAACGGATGAGGACGGGCAAGAGACTGCCATCATTCCGCCTCCCCTGCGTTACGGCGCGCGCCTTCGATTTCCGGCCAAGCTTTTCGCGCCGCGCAATTTTGGCAACCCCGGAGCATTTGATTACCGGGAATACCTGGCGGATCACGATATCGCCGTGCTGGGTTCTGCCAAAGTCTCCAGACTCGAACCGCTGCCTGGTTTCAGCGGCAACCGGCTGCAACTCATCCGCACCCGCGTTCACCGCAGAATCGTGCAAACGATCCATGAGCTTTGGCCACCTCCCCAGGCCGCTCTCATCAATGCCATGGTGATCGGTGAAGATGGCTTTTTAGGGCAGGATGCCCGCCTGGAGTTCCAGCGTTCAGGCACTTATCACGTGCTGGTAGTTTCCGGAATGAACGTAGCTATCCTCGCCTTCGTGGTTTTCTGGGTATTGCGGCGAATGCACCTTAGCGACATCGTTGCCACCGCCATCGCGGTGGTGTTGGCAGTGGCCTACGCTTTCCTGACTGACGTCGGCGCCCCGGTCTGGAGGGCCACGCTCATGCTGACTCTCTACCTGGGCGCGCGTTTGCTCTATCGCGAGCGCTCCATGCTGAATGCAATTGGGGCGGCCGCGCTCGGCGTGCTGATCGTAGACCCTAAAGCGCTGTTGGGGGCAAGCTTTCAGCTCACTTTCCTGTGCGTGCTATTGCTGGCGGCAATCGGCGTGCCCATCCTGGAGCGGACATCCCAACCCTTCCTGCGCGGTCTTAGAAATCTGAATTCCGCAAACTACGACTGGGTTCTCCCGCCCAGGGTGGCCCAATTCCGGCTTGACCTTCGCGCAGTCGCAGGCCGATTCGAACTCTTACTCGGCAAGCGAATTCCACTTCTTGTGATCCGCACGACTGCATGGATTGGCCTGGCCGGCCTCGAATTGCTTTTTATCTCGGCCATCATGCAAATCGGATTGGCACTGCCCATGGCCTTCTATTTTCACCGGGCGACCGTAGTCGGATTGCCGGCCAATCTTCTGGTCGTCCCGCTGATGGAGATACTGATGCCGGCCGCCGCCCTGGCCGTGGCGCTGGGTTTCATTTCGCAGCTCGCAGCCAAAATTCCGGCGCTCGTAGCGGGCATCACGCTGGAAGCGATCACTGGGGGCGTCCATTGGCTTGGGACATTACGCATCGCCGACACCCGAGTGCCCACGCCAGCCATGGTCACGATTCTGCTGGCCTGCGTAGTTCTCACGCTGACGATGGTCCTGGCGCGACGCCGCGCCCTGCTCGCCGCCGCAGGCTTGGGGCTTCTCTGCCTCAGCGCATTCTGGATTGCCGCGGTCCCACCTAAACCTCAGCTCCATGCGGGAGTCATGGAAGTCACTGCCATCGACGTCGGCCAGGGCGACTCCATTTTTGTAGTCTCTCCCGATGGTCAAACGCTTCTGATCGATGCCGGGGGTACGCCGCTGTGGATGCAATCCAGCCTGGACATTGGCGAGAATGTGGTTTCGCCCTATCTCTGGTCGCGAGGTATCAGCCATATTGATGCCGTAGTGATCACCCACGCTCACAACGACCACATGGGAGGCATGCGCGCAATCCTGGCCAACTTCCGGCCCCGCGAATTATGGCTGGGCGTAGAAGTGTCCTCGCCGAGTTTGCAGGCCATTCTGCAACAGGCAAGAAATGCGGGTGTCCGAATCACGCCTCACAAAGCGGGCGACATACTCGCCTTCGGCAAAATGAATGTGCGCGTGTTGGCGCCGTCGGTCGATCCCCTCACTCTGGCCTGGCGGCGGAACGATGATTCCCTGGCCATGAAAGTCGCGTACGGCGATACCTCGGCATTACTGGAAGGCGACGTTGAATGGCAGACGGAGAAACAGATTTCTCAGGAACAACCCCAAGCGGACTTACTCAAGATAGGGCACCATGGCAGCGCGACCTCGACCATCCCCGAACTACTGGCCGCGGTTCATCCCAGGTTCGCGGTGATTTCGGTAGGAGCGCGTAACGTTTATGGACATCCCCGGCGCGAAGTATTGGATCGCTTGCGAGCGGCAAACATAACTACCTATCGCACGGATCGGGATGGCGCCGTAACCTTCTATCTCGACGGGCACACCGTCAGCCCTCATTTGCCGGCTCTGCACTGACATCCGTTTCTTCGGATTCGTATTCCTGCGGCGATCTTCGGTAGTCTTCAATTAACTGCCGCGCCTGGGCCGCATCCTCTTCCCGCACCAGAATGATGGTCCCGCCGACGCCGGGCAGGATGTCTTGCGGCGCCTCGAGCGCAGTAATATCGGACTCTATCCCGGCAGATTCCAACAGCCCGTGCACCACCAGCGCCTCGGGTTCCTGGTCTGTATCAAAAACCCGAATCAATTTTTCGTTTGGATTGGGAGCCTTGTCACGCAGGTTTGTTTCTGGAGAAGCATCCGGCATACGATTTCCTCCTGCCATACCCTATTGCGCGCCAAAGAATCTTTCCACGTCCATCATTTCGGTCGTCCTTTGATAGTTGGGCAGACTATCCAGGAACATACGTCCATACTGCTTCTTCAGGATGCGATTGTCCAGCAGCGCCAACAGTCCACGGTCATGCAAAGACCGTATCAAACGCCCGAAGCCCTGCTTCAAGGTAATGACTGCGGCTGGAACCTGATACTGAAAGAACGCATTCCCGCCGTCCGCATCAATTGCCTTCACCCTCGCGGCCACGATCGGATCACTGGGCACAGCGAACGGCAACCGGTCGATGATTACGCAACTGAGTTGCTCCCCTTGGACGTCCACCCCCTGCCAGAAGGAAGAAGTCGCAAACAAAACCGCATGCGGCGTCAGGCGAAATTCTTCCAGCAGCGCCATTTTGGGAGCGTCCCCTTGGAGCAGAACAGGGAACTCCAGTTCCCCCAACAGGCGCTGATAAATCTCGTTCATCTGCGCATAGCTGGTAAAAAGCACAAAAGCCCGCCCCCGAGTGATCTCCAATATTTTGCGGATGCGGTCGGCGGCCTTGGCGGCAAACTGCGGCGTACGTGGATCAGGCAGGTCCGGTGGGACATACAGCATGGCCTGGTTCTGGTAATCGAAGTGCGAGGGCAGGACCGACTCGCGCACATACTCGAGTCCAATTCGCTTGCGAATGTACTCAAAGCCGTGGCCGACCGCCAGTGTCGCAGAAGTCAGCACTGCGCAATCCAGCTTGTCGAACAAGCAGGCCTTAAGAATCGGCGAAACATCGATCGGCGTTGCCTGGAGAAAAACATTGCCCTGGGACCTGGTGGGGGCGCCCGATGACCCACGCGCGCCGCGCCGCTCAATCCAGAACACAGTATTGCGATCCTCGGATTCCATCAGGAACCCGAGTTGCACCTGCAACTCCTGCGCCCGCCGCGAGAAATTGAACACTTCTTCCGGCTTGGACGGCAGGTTCTCAAGTTCAGAACCGATTCGCTGCAACGCTTGTTGCAGGGCCAGAAATTCTTCACCATTTTCCTCGAGAAAATCGCGGCGGTTTTCAAACGCGAAGCGGCCCAGTCCTTGGGGAAGCAGGGCGAAGAAGAATATGGCGCGCTCGCGCAGTGTCTTCACAGCCCCTACCAATGACGCGGAAAGCAAATGGTTCCGTTGCAGTGAAATCTCCGCGTCGCGGCAAAGCTCTTCGATCCGCGCGTGGCTGACCGAAATGCCGAAATAACTCCCGGCTACATCTTCCAGTTCATGCGCCTCATCAAAGATGACGGCCCCGGCGTCTGGCAGGATGCCCGCGTCAGGAGCATCCTCCGCCTGTTGCTTGATCGCCAAATCTGCGAAGAACAAATGATGATTGACGATGATGATGTCGCTCTCCATCGCCCGCCGGTGCATCTCGGTGATAAAGCATTTATCCCAGGAACTACACTTCTGGCCGATGCAGGTTTCCCCCCGCGCATCCAGCTTGTGCCATAGAGCACTGGCCTCAGGCAACGCCGCCAATTCAGCGCGGTCGCCGGTTTGTGTCGTTTTCTCCCAGGCCGCAATCGCGCGATAGTGTTCGATTTCATCCAACCCGCTCAGTACCGGCTGGTCGGTCAGGTCATATAACTTTTTCCGGCACAGGTAATTGCCACGGCCCTTCATGTAGCAAACGCTTAGCTTTCCTTCGCCGTTGGGAAAAAGCGCCTGCTCGAGAAACGGGATGTCTTTATAGAAAAGCTGTTCCTGAAGGTTTTTCGTCCCGGTAGAAATGATCACCCGTTTGCCGGAGCGAATCACCGGCACAAGATAGGCCAGGGTTTTGCCGGTTCCGGTTCCAGCTTCAACGATCAAGTGCCGTTTCTCGGCGAGTGCCTGTTCCACCGCCTGCGCCATCTGCAACTGCCCGCGCCGGAATTCGTAAGCCGGATGAGTGCGTGAGAGCAGACCACCGGGAGAAAAAAACTGGTAAAGGGAAACGCCCTTCGCCGAAGTCTGAGAAGCGGGAGACATCCGTCCCCTATAATAGCTCGCAGCTATGCGTGGTGACAGCCGCCTCGGCTGTCCGGCCCGAAAGGCCGACGGAACACACAGCCGAGGCGGCTGTTACCACATTGGGGCAAATTTTGACCCGAATCAGATCCAACACGATGACAGACGCCGCGGCTGGTCTTCCTACTCTGGCCATCGTAGGCCGCCCCAACGTAGGCAAGTCCACACTGTTCAATCGCATCGTGGGCTCGCGCCGTGCCATCGTCGGCGACGAGCCGGGCATCACTCGTGACCGCCTCTACGGCAATGCCGAGTGGCGGGGACGCAGATTCCGGGTGGTCGATACCGGCGGCATCATCACGGAAGACAAAGATCTGATCCCTGCGGAAATTTTCCGGCAGGCCAAAGTGGCATTAGAAGAAGCCATCGCTGTAGTCATGGTTGTAGATGCCCGTACCGAACTCACGGCCCCTGACTTTGACCTGGCCCGCCTGTTAGTAAGAAGCGGCAAGCCGATATTGCTCGCCATCAACAAAATTGACAGCGACAAGCAAGAAAGGCTGATCGACGAATTTCATCGCCTGGGGATCAAGCACCTTTTCCCGGTATCGGCGGAGCACGGCAGAGGCGTCGATGATTTGCTGGATGCAATCCTGGCAGTATTCCCCGCTCCGGAAAACGAATCGACCGAAGATCACGAATCAGACCAGGTGGGAACCGACGCCCTCGTCCGTCCAGCCGAGCCAAGTTCTACCAATCCCACGGAAACCAAAGTAGCCATCATCGGCCATCCCAACGTGGGGAAATCCACGCTTCTAAACCAACTCACCGGCACTGGCCGCGCCATCGTCTCCCCGGTCCCCGGCACTACCCGCGACGCCGTGGACGAACTGATCGATCACAACGGCCATAAGTTCCGCTTCATCGACACCGCCGGAATCCGCCGCAAGGGCAAAACCCATTTGATGGCGGAAAAACTTTCCGTAGTGATGGCCCGCAAACATCTAGAAGCTGCCGACGTTGCACTGATCGTAATCGACGCTACCGAAGGCGTAAGCGGACTTGACGCCTCCATCGCCGGCTACGCCCACGAGAGTGGACGCTCGGTCATCATCATCGTGAACAAATGGGACCTGATCATCAGCGGCAAGAATCGCCCAGTAAGCCAGGCCAAGGCGGCGCGCATCCAAGAAGCAAAGCGTCCCGGCGACCAGGCGGCCTATGAACAGAGACTGCGTTACGGCCTCAAGTTTCTGAATTATGCGCCGGTCGTATTTATCTCCGCGGCAAAAGGCAAAGGCATCGATCAAATTTTCTCCACACTGGAGCAAGTAGCCGCGGAACGCCGCAAGCGAGTCACCACCGGGGAGATGAATAGATTCCTGGAGCACGTGGATTTCGACCGCGCCGCCGTCCCCGCGCGCCAGCAAGTGAAGATTTACTACATGACGCAAGCCTCGGTAAGCCCGCCCACCTTCGTCCTGTTCACCAATCGAAAAGTGAAGTTGCATTTTTCCTATCAGCGGTTCCTGGAAAACCAGATTCGCAATGCCTTCGGTTTTATCGGCAGTCCGATCTGGATCAAAAACCGCGCCCGAGAGTAAGAAGAGTTTCCTCTGAGCCCTCAAGCGCGATGTTCTCCGCGGCCTCTGCGGAAGAGCTTTTGAATTTCCGGTTACTGCGATCCAGCCTGCGCCCTGGTCATCAACCCAACCCGTTCCACCCCGGCGTTATGCGCCTCGGCAATCACCTGCGCGACATATTCAAAATCGAGTTCATCATCGCCCTTCACGAAGGCGACTTTGTCCGCTCGCCGGGCGAAGATTTGCTCGAGCCTGGGTTGGAGATTCTCCCAAGGCACCACTTCCTGATTGATCTTGAGAGCAGCATTTTTACGGCTCCCGTCCCAGGCCACCTGAATCACAATCGCACTCTCAGGATCGTGGACGTCCGCCTGCTGGCTTGTAGCCGGCTGAGGGATCTGCGCCTTCACGCCCTCCTCCCGGATCATCGTCTGCACCACCATGAACACAATAATCAGCACCAGCAGAACGTCAATCAACGGCGTGACGTTCATCTGCCCTTGGAACGGACCACGGCCTCCGGTTGAAAACGCCATAAGTGTTTCACCCCTTGGAGCACGCGTGTCTGCAAGGATTGGACACCCGAATGGGGGCGAAGGTTCCGCGCCGCCAAACTTGGAGCCGAAATGACCGCGTTCTCACTACAATAAACAGGCCTCTCATTCGTCTTCCTCAGGGATGAGGGAGACGCTGACCAGCGAGTGGATGGCGAGCCAACAAGATCAGCGCATCGCAGACGCGGTCCGGCAGGAAAGAGGACGGCTCTGGAACTTCATCCGCCGCCGCGTCTCGGACGCCGGCGACGCTGAGGACATTTTGCAAGATGTCTTCTACGAACTGGTGGAAGCCTGCCGGATGACGCAGCCGATCGAGCAGGTTGGCGCATGGCTGTTTCGTGTGGCCCGGAACCGTATCACCGACCGCTTCCGCAAGAAGAAGCCGGAGCTGTTTACCGATCAGGCGGTTGCGGGGGATGACGAAGCAATGCGTTTTGAAGATTTGCTTCCATCGCCGGAAGCGGGTCCGGAAGCCGCCTACGCCAGAAGCGTAATGCTGGAAGAACTGGAAGACGCGCTGGATGAATTGCCTGACGAGCAGCGTGAAGTCTTTCTGGCCACCGAGTTCGAAGGCAGAAGCTTCAGGGAACTGGCATCGGAAAAAGGCGTAAGCATCAACACGCTATTGTCACGCAAGCGGTACGCGGTGCAACATCTCCGCCGCCAATTGCAGAACGTCTATCAGGAATTTGCAGGAAGATGAGGGAGCCAACATGGGACGAATGATGAAGATGTTTGTAGGAATTGTTCTATTCGCGATCATCGTATTCGCGGGCTTTACCACTGCGGTGCTGCACTTGTGGAATTGGTTGATGCCGGCCGTCTTCGGATTGCACGTCATCACCTACTGGCAGGCATTGGGTCTGCTTGGCCTGAGCTGGCTGCTGTTTGGCGGTCCACGCTTGGGCCCGCATGGAAGGGCGCACTGGCGCCACCGCATGGGTGAGCGCTGGGAGCAGATGACTCCCGAAGAGCGGGAGAAATTTCGGGCCGGCATGCGTCACCGCTGCGGATCGTGGAGCGGAGAAAAATCCAAGGGAGCAGAAGAAGCTTAACCTGAAGTTTCTTCTCCGGCGGCATCTGCGTTTCGAGATTTTGTTCGCTGCGGACCTACCCAATCGGACTTGGCTCCGGCGGCAGAGGCGGCGGCATCGGAGGTGGAAAGTCCGGCGCCGGAGGCGCTGGATGCAGCAATGCATCCAGTCCGGGATAGCGCGAAGCCAGAAAGTGAATGGAATAGGCGGGGAAGAACACCGCTACAGGCACGCTTACCATCGAAACCGCATACATCACGATGGCAAACAGAATGATGCCCGCGACCACAGCCAACGTAATCGTGACTGCATTCCAAGTCCAACCCACGCCGGATGCGGTTACTCCAATCGCGACACCGACGATGACAAAGGGGATCGCGATAATCAGGAGCACGATGAGGGAAATAATGGCAAAGATGATCCCCGCAGCAATGGTCAGGAGGATCTTCATCCCGATATACCCGGCATAGCCACCTTTTTCCGCCTTCATGCGCGGCCACAGGCGTCGCCAGCCCTCCATCGCGGTAATGTCTTCCACCGCCATGTGGGGGACCACGAAGTCCTTGGTCATCACCGTAATCACCGCTACACAGATAAAAAACAACAAGAACACGAAGAACAGAAGAATTCCACCCAGGATGAGAGGCAGCAGGTGCTCACTCGGGTTCCGCAACCAGCCCGCAGCTAACGCGATGGCCGCCGGAATCCCGAGCAAAATGACCATACCGGCCAATACCACAAGCCCGAATAACGCTTGCCAGATGAAGTAACGGTTCCCCACCTCGCGCCGTCGGCGCCAGTATTGGCGGATGTGACATTCCTTTGTGATCACGCTATCGAACAACACAAACCGCATGCGGCTGTTGATGTACATAAACAGCAACATAAGCGCAAGGCCCGTTACCACCGCGATGGTGATCAGTGCAGCCAGCAATGCAGGATCGTGATGCCACAGCCCAGGATCCAGGAATTTACCCGACCCCCCGTGCCGCGGATGCTGGAAATTGCTGGGTACATTGCAGCTTCCGCCTCCGCCAAGTTCGCCGGCGAGCAAGCCAACCAAGGCCAGCCGATTCCACTGCCAGAAGCGAAAGGGCTGAAACAGTTGTTTCTTGGTGTGCTCGATGGCGGGACTGACGGCGTCGGTGGCGGAAAGTGGCACGAGCGACCTCGCGAAGCTGAAAGGTACTGCAAGTAGACGTGCAGGTCAATGGCAGTTATCCGGCAAGTCGCAGCTTGTGATTGCACTCACAGAATGGCCGCTGCTTCTGCGACATCAGCCGTGCGACTTGAAGTACTGCACTGCCCGCTCGTGCGCCTCTGCCGCTCTGCGCGTTTTGAAAGTCCCCAGGTTGCGCCGCTTGCCGGTCTTCGCATTCTTCTTGCGGGAATAAAGACGGAATTCGCCCGATGAAAGTTTGCGGATCATTTAACGCTCCGGAGACTTTGATGAAAAAACCGGGGTCCGCGGTGGCCTGAAAACTAGCCCTATTCATAGCGCAGCGCCTCCACGGGATCCAGCCTGGATGCGCGCAATGCAGGCACGAGTCCGCTGATCACACCCACTACCAACAAGACCATAGCCGATGCTGTCACCGTCATAAGGGATATTTTCAAGTGAATGTCTCCCTGGCCGGAATCGTCTTCAAACAGCGGTCCCATCAGCGGAACCGTGCCAACGGCGGCAGAAATCGCGTATGAAAGCAAAACTCCTATGGCGCCGCCCAACAGCATGATGAGCAGGGTCTCCGCCAGGAATTGCAACCGGATGTGCCACTTTCGCGCTCCCAACGCGCGCCGCAAGCCAATTTCGCGGATGCGCTCGTCGACCGATACCAGCATGATGTTCATTACTCCTACCCCGCCGATGCCTAGGGTTAACGCTCCAATAAATGTCAACAATACCTGAAGTCCGATCGTGATCCCGTCGATGACGGGGCGGAACTCGTCGCGGCCAAACATTTGAAAGGCCTTGGCATCGGTAGGAGAAAATTGTTGCCGCGCTGCCACCGCCGCCAGCGCCTGGGCCATGGCCCGTTTCTCGAATTGCGGAGCAATCGGTTCGAACACCATCACTGCCGCATACTTGGTGTTCCAGATGTCTCCGGCAGAGGAAAAGGGAATCCATACAGATTCGTCATCGCTGGTGAAGTAGTTGCTCAACTGGATCTTCCGGCCCATGGTGCCGATCACGGTGAAGCGCACGCCACTGATCAGGACGGTTTCGCCTACGGCCGGGCGACCGCTGAACAACTGCTCGCGAATCCGCGCTCCCAGAAACGCCACCCGCCGGCGCTCAACTTCGTCGCCCGGTGCGATCCAACGTCCCTCCGTGGGGACCTCGTTGCGCATCTCGCCGTACTCCGGGCAGACACCGCGAATGGCGGTGTTACCGTAGCGATCGCCATAATTGATGGGCAACCACCTCACGGTTTCAAGGCACACATGCTTCACCATCGGCGCTGTGTCTTTGACCATCTGCAAATCGGACTGCTCGAGCACGACTTTCTTGCCGGCACGCTGTCCGCCGGGTTGCTCACTGGTTTGCTGCGGCCATGCGATGACTACGCTTTGTCCAAAGGCATCAAAGCCATTCACCAGGATGCTGCGAAAGCTGTTGCCATAGGCGATCAGGAGTGTGACCGTCGCGATTCCCCACACAATACCCAGCATAGTAAGGAAGCTGCGCGTGTAGTTGCGCTTCAGGGCAATCCAGGCTTCGCGAATGATTTCTGTCAGCATAGGTGCTCACTGGGCAACAAAGATGCAGGCTACCCGCCTGCTTCGTACCGCAAGGCCTCAATCGGATCAATCGCCGCGGCTTTGCGCGCCGGATAAAGCGACGCCAGTATCGCAATCGTTCCCAGCAATCCGGCTGCGATCAAGCCCGTACTCCACGAAGTGATCAACCCGGCGAAAAACGCCGGCATCGGCAGCAGGTTGACCAGAGCACACAATCCGTAGGCCACCAGCAGCCCAGCTCCACCGCTTACGCCGGCAATCAGCAAAGCTTCAAAGAAGAACTGCTTCAGGATGACTCGTGCGGGCGCGCCAATCGCCTTGCGTACCCCAATCTCCCGCGTGCGCTCGCGCACCGCCACCATCATTACGTTCATGACGCCAAGTCCGCCCAGCAGGAGCGTTACCACTCCCACCGCTCCGAGAAAGTACTTCATGCCGTCGGTCATCCGGGCGAAAGCCTGGGCGTTTTTTACGGTGTCCCAGATCGGCACAGCCTCTTTGTCGCGCGGATCGAAATTGTGCAACCTGGCCAACGCTAACCGGACTTCCCGCTCACATGCGGGATGCTGTCCTAACGAACGCGGCGTCACTAGCAGTTGATCCACGCTGGCAGGGGTAGCCGGAGGTTTGTTGGGAAAATCGCGCTGCATCGCCGAGAACGGGATAAAAATCTTGTTGACGTCCCAGCCGTCGTAGCTGGAATTCTGTTTCTTGCCCGACATGATTCCGATGACGGTATAGGGGACTTCATTCAAATAGACCGTGTCGCCAATCGCGTTCCCCGTGGGAAACAGCTGCTTGCCCGAATCGCTGCCCACGAAGGCTACTCTCCGTCCCTGGTTCTGATCTTCCCAGTTGTAGAAACGCCCGGCAGCGATATCAAGGCTGCGAATGTAGCCAAACGGTGGATATGAACCGGTTACCGTGAACGACCCGTTGTTGTAGTTGCTGTGGACGCGTACGCTGTCGCGCTCCAATTCCGGAATCACCCATTCGCAGTCGGGCGACTCCTCCTGCACCGCGGGAACATCTCCGGTCTCCCAGGTGAGCGCCCGTCCCGCCCGCGCCCCGCCCACCTGCATGCTGGTCCGGCCATGGAAGACAATCAACAGATCTCTACCCAGGGTCCGGGCCTGGACTTCCTGTCCTTTGCGCAAACCCTCGCCGGCGCCGACCATGAGCACGATGGAGACGATTCCCCAGGCAATCCCAAACATCGTCAAAAAGGTACGCAGTTTGTGGGCCCACAAGGTCCGAAAGACATCGCCAATCAGATCACGCAGAACCATAAGGATTGGACGCTCCAGGCCAGGATGTGTAAGCCGGGCCGGGCACCGCCACTCAAATGATACGCAGGACGGGAATCGTTGGTTCCACGGCGCGGTGGTACACTCCCGTCGATGACCGCCCGTGAACAGCCTAGTCCGCTTGCTCCGGGGCTTTATGTGGTGGCCACCCCCATCGGCAATCTGGAGGACATCACTCTCCGGGCCTTGCGCGTCCTGAAGGAAGTGGACCTGATCGCCTGCGAGGACACTCGGCACACGCAAAAGCTGCTCAATCACTACGGAATTACCACACGGACCATCAGCTACCACCAACACAATGAAGCCTCGCGGGCTGAGGAATTAGTGCGCGAGTTGGAGAAAGGGTCGCGTGTAGCGCTGGTCAGCGATGCCGGCATGCCGGGGATTTCCGATCCGGGCTATCGGGTGATCGCGCGGGCCGTGGAACGGGGGATGCCCGTGTTGCCGGTACCGGGGGCTTCGGCGTTCGTGGCGGCCCTGGCGGTGAGCGGGCTGCCGACGGACTCATTCGAATTCCATGGGTTTCTTCCCGCAAGAAGCGGACAACGGCGGCAGGTTTTGGAGGGGATCAAGAACTCGCAGCACACACAGGTGTTTTATGAGGCGCCGCACCGGATAAAGGAGGCCATCGAAGATGTGAGTGCCATTCTCGGAGCGGGCCGCCAGATCGTAATCGCGCGTGAGCTGACCAAAGTCCACGAGGAATTTCTGCGGGGGAAAGCAGGGGAACTCCTAAAGGCCCTGGAATTGCGGGAAACCAAGGGCGAAATCACCCTGCTAATCAGCCAATCAACCGCCTTATCGGAAGGCAGTGTGGTGGCGGGCGACTCGCCCGCCAACCTATCAGTGCACCAACGAATCAAGCAACTGATGAGGGAGGAACAGCTTGATGAGAAAGCCGCCCTGAAAAGAATTGCCAAAGAGCGCGCGATTTCGAAGAGTGAGGCGTACCGGGAGTGGCAGAGGGGCAAGTGATGCGGCCGCTACTCACTTGCAGGACCAACAGCGCTCGCGGAAATGCATAGATCCTTGGTCGGGAATCGCTCTCTTCGCGAGCGACTCCGCTGCCTCAGGTTGACGGATTCAAGAGAAGCTATGAAAAAGTCATCGTCTACTTCCCTGCCAATTCCCTCTTCACCGCCTCGCTGACCATCTTCCCATCCACCCGCATCCCCGCGGCGGCGAATCCTGCCATAGCATTCTTCATGACGGTCCCCATCTCTTTCATGGTCGGCGATCCCATTCCCGCGATTGCAGCCTTCACTCCGGCGACAACCTCGGCTTCACCAGCAGCCTTAGGCAGATAGGCTTCGATCAGGACGATCTCAGCCGCTTCCTTGTCAGCCATCTCCTGCCGCCCGCCCTTGGTGAACTGCTCAATTGATTCCTTGCGCTGCTTGATCAGGGTGGTCAGAATTTGCTGCGACTCTTTGTCGTCCAGCGAGGCCATCTTCTCCACTTCTTTATTTTTCAACGCGCTTTTGACCATGCGCAGGGTGGAAAGCCGGTGCTCATCGCGCGCTTTCATGGCTGCGGTGATGTCTTTTTGGATCTGATCGATCATGCTCATGATTGAGAATTATAGCGGTTAGCGAAAATCAAACCTTTTACCAGAGGGATACAGAGTTTCACAGGGGAAACACGGAGGAATATCCCCCCTGTGGTCCCCATGGTGAAAGCTCTTCTTCTGGCGCCTTAGAAAGCCCATATTTGATAAAATAGCTTGTAGCCTCGCAGCCGACGAAACGGTGCTACCGCCCCCGCGTAAGCTTTCGTTGAAATCACTCTCATAAGGATTGCTGGTCATGTTGCTTAAGAATCGTCTCTTTACACCCGGCCCCACGCCATTGCTTCCTGCCGCCCAGACTGCTATGGCGGCGTTTTCCGCCCATCACCGCACCGCCGATTTCAAGGCGCTCTATACCCGCGTGCTCTCGGATATGAAGGAGTTCATCGGCACGCAGAATGACGTGCTGGTGTTGGCTTCGTCCGGTACCGGTGTAATGGAAGGCGCGGTTTCCAACCTGACTTCGCCTGGGGACAAGGTGCTGGTGCTGACTGGCGGCAAGTTTGGCGAGCGCTGGCGCGATCTGGCCAAGGCTTTTGGCTGCAACGCGGATGTATTGAGCGTGCCCTATGGCCAGACTTTTTCGCTGGACGAAATCAGAGCCAAGCTCACATCCGATGTAAAGGCTGTCTACGTTCAGGCCACGGAAAGTTCAACTGGCGCCCGGCACGACATCCATGGCATTGCGAAACTGGTGCGTGCCCTGGGCGATGACACACTGCTGGTCGTGGATGCCATCACCGGACTTGGCACCACGCATTTTGATGTGGACGGCTGGGGCATCGACGTCATCATCGGCGGCTCGCAAAAAGCTCTGATGATTCCTCCCGGGTTGGCCTATTGCGCCGTGAGCGAACGTGCCTGGAAGCGCATGGATGCCACCAAGAATCCTCGTTATTATTTCGACTTCCGCAAGGAACGCAGGGCGGCGGCGAAAGGCGAGTCTTCCTACACTCCGGCGACTTCATTGTTTGCTGCATTGGGCGCGGCGCTGGATTTTGTCCGCCAGATGGGCAAGGGCGATTTGGCCGAAGGTCGCAAGAACCTGGTTGACAATGCTGAGCTTGCAGCCGCCATGACCCGCGCCGGAGTACAGGCGCAGGGACTTACGCTGTTTTCGCCGTCGGCTCCAGCTGCCGCGCTGACTGCCGTCAATGCGCCCGCCGGTCTCGACTCCGGAAAGATAGTAAAAGAGTTTCGCGAGTCGTTCTCAGCCGTGGTAGCCAACGGACAGGGCGATGCCATGAAGGGCAAGCTGTTCCGCGTTGCCCACATCGGCTACTACGACTATCTCGATACCATCGGAATTCTGGCGGCCCTGGAGCATGTGCTGGCAACCGTCACCGGCAAGCAAGTCGAGTACGGTTCAGCAGTCAAGGCGGCGCAGGAAGTGTACGCTCGCAGCTTGGCCGAGAAGCGCCAGCCCGTGGGGGTTTAGCTTCTCTCATTGGATCGTGAAGGTCATGGGGTTGGAGGTTTCATCCATGGTCCCGCCTCCATACATGCCTCCGGCGGTTCCGGGATTTTCAACCGTGACTTGCACCGTTCCCGGGGTGGTGACCATAGAAGTAGGGATGTTGACGGTGAGCTGGTTGCCGGTCACCACAGTTGTGTTTTGGCTGGTGCCGTTCCACTTGACCTCGGCATTACTGTTGAAACTGTTGCCGTTCACAGTCAGCACAAAGCCGGCGCTGTTCGCATTCACACTGCTGGGCACCAGCGCCGTGATGGCGGGTTTTACCCCGGGCGCGGGAGGCGTAGTGTTCTTCGAGCCATAACCGCAACTGCAACAGAAAACAGCAAGCAGGCAGACAAGGACTGTCTTCATGGCATTCTCCAAGAAACCAACGATGTTCCCGAAAAGTGTAGAAACCGCGGGAACACGAGGTGTCAGCGAAGCGTAACTTTTTTGTCAAAGATTTATTGCGCACGTATTTTTCTGGCCCAAGGACCCAGGTAACTTATGAAAATTGTTGTCGCAGAAATGATTTCCTCGAATGCAGTGAACTTTTTGCGGGAACCGGGATGGGAGATCATCACCGCCGACCAGATTGACGGCAATCTTCCGCAGCATCTGGCTGATGCCGATGCCTTGGTAGTACGCTCGGCGGTGCAGGTCGACGGCAAGTTGCTGGAGCATGCTCCCAAACTGCGCGTGGTGGGGCGCGCCGGAGTTGGCGTCGATAATGTGGACCTCGACGCGGCCACGCGTAAGGGAATTGCGGTGATGAATACACCCGGCGGAAACGCTGTGGCAGTTGCCGAGCAGACCCTGGGCATGATGCTGGCGATGGCGCGTTCTCTCTGCAAGGCGGACGCTTCCATGCATGCGGGAAAATGGGAGAAGAAAGCCCTGCAAGGCACCGAGCTGCGCGCCAAAACCCTGGGCATTGTGGGACTGGGAAGAATCGGAATGGAGGTCGCGCGCCGCGCCCGTGCTTTCGGGATGGAAGTGATGGCGCACGATCCCTTCGTCTCCCCCGCGGTTGCCAAGGAACAGGGAATACGCATGGCGGCGCTGGACGAAATCTATGCCGCCGCGGATTACATTACGCTACACGTGGGCCTGACTCCGCAAACGACGGGGATGATCAACGCCGATTCGATCAAGAAAATGAAAAAAGGCGTGCGCCTGGTGAATTGCGCACGCGGCGAATTGATTGACGAAGCCGCTTTGGCGGACGCTCTCAAGCAAGGGCATGTCGCCGGGGCTGGATTGGATGTGTTTGTCTCCGAGCCGCTGAAGAACTCTCCGCTGACCGCCCTGGATAACGTGGTGCTTACGCCGCACGTTGGCGGTTCGACGAATGAAGCCCAGGAGGCGGTTGGGGTTCAGATCGCCAAACAAGTTAAAGATTATTTGAAAGACGGCGTCATCCAGAATGCCGTCAACGTGCCTTCGGTTTCGCACGATGAATATTTGAAACTTCAGCCTTACATTATTCTGGCGGAGCGCCTGGGAGCCTTCCTGGCCCAGGTCAGCGAGGGCCCTCTGGAAGAGATCGCGGTGCGCTACAGCGGCGAGATCGCGGAATGGAAGACTGAACTCATTCGCAACGCGGCGGTAAAAGGGATTCTGAATCAGTACCTGCAAGAGAAAGCGAACCTGGTCAACGCCGCCGCCATCGCGGATTCCCGCGGGATGCGGCTTACCGAGGAGCGCAAGCCCAAGACTTCAGGCGGGGCAGACAATGTCCTTTCCATCCAGTTGACCAGCCGGCAAGAGAAACACATCGTCAAGGGAGCGGTCCTGCACGGGCATACGCCACGGCTGCTGCACGTGGATGGGATCGAAGTTGAAGCGCCGCTCGAAACCAATCTCATTTACCTGCGGAACAGCGACGTCCCCGGGGTCATCGGAAGGGTGGGCACCATTCTCGGGCAGCACTCTATCAATATTGCTAACTTTTCCCTGGGACGCCGCAGTGAAACCGAATTAGGCGGACAGCCACGCGAGGCCATCGCGGTAGTTCACGTGGATGGCGCGATTCCGGAAGCGGTCCTGGCAGAGTTGCGCAAGTCTCCTGCTGTAAGGCAGGCGAAGGCGATCCAGCTTTTCTAAGAGCTGGCCACGGACTAACCCAAATCTTTACGGATTTTTCCATCCATGGAAATCCACGGCTCGCTTTACCGGCGCAGTTTGCGGCTTTCGGCCAGCAGGGCCATGGAGTGCATCAGGTTCTGGAGCGTGACGATTCCCACCAGGCGCTGTTCTTCCACCACCGGAATCAAGCTCAAATTTCGCGCGCTCAGTTTGCGAAAGGCCGAGGCCAGCGATTCGTTCTTGGCCGCAGCCTCAAAGAACCGGTTCATGGCCGACTGCACATAGCCGTTGCCTTCGGCACGCAACGCTTCCAGGATTTTGCGCTTGGAAATGATCCCCACCATATCGGCGCCGCGAATCACTGGAAAATCGTCCTGCAAGGTGTGGACGGCCTTGTCCAACGCGTCTTCCAGGGTGTCAGCGGGTGAAAGCGTGGCAAAATCCGTAAGCATGATGTCTTCCAGGCGCACGGTCTCGAGCACAGTCTGGAAGACGGTGGAACGCTCTTCCAACTGCACCGCGACAAATAGAAAGAACCCAATCATGGTCAGCCAGGTGCTTCCGGGGTTCCCGCCCTCAAAATACTGGAGCATTCCGGAAAGCATCAGCACCGTCGCCACGGTTTGGCCGATCGAGACTGCGCGTCGCGTCGCCAAGGCCGGATTCATGCGCCGGCTGAAGAGTGCGCGCAACACTCGTCCTCCGTCCAGGGGATAGCCGGGCACAAGATTTAATACAGCGAGCCCGAGGTTGCACCAGACAAAACTCCGCGGAAGGTTGAAAGAATAGATGTAAGGCTTGCCCAGCACCTGGACTTTCGGCATCCACTGCCAGAGTGCGAATGCGGCAGCGCCTCCGATGACCAGATTAGTCGCCGGCCCCGCCAGCGAAATCCAGATCTCACGAGTCCATGAGCCTGGCCCAACCACTGGCTCGCGCACTTCATCCATCAGGCTGACCCCGCCGATGGGCAGCAGCACTACCGTCTTGGCGTTTATGCCCGTCTTCCGGCTTGCCAGGATATGGGCCAGTTCGTGAATCACCACAGAACCGAAGACGATGGCCACCAGAGCCACGCCACGCATGCTGGCCGCTTGAGTATGAGGAGAATTTGGCTCAGCGACCCAAACGAAAAACAATAAGAAAAAAAAGGTAAGGTGAACGCGGAAATCCACGCCAAACAAATGTCCCACCGGGATCGACCAATTCCTCATTCATCTATTCTATATAGTTACAACGTCTTGCGTTGTCGCGCGAGTGTTCAAAAGCGCCTGCACGTGAACCTGCCATGAGGATCATCGCCGGGACATACCGAAGCCGTCCGCTGGGCTCGCTGCCGGGCCTTGACCTGCGTCCGACTTCAGACCGCTTACGGGAAACCCTATTCAACGTGCTTACCGCCGGGAATCCGTCCGCGCTCGAGGGATCGGTGTGGCTGGATCTCTACGCCGGAACTGGTGCGGTAGGCATTGAGGCCATGAGCCGAGGCTCAGCCATGGTCTACTTTGTGGAATCGTCGAGTAAAGCGGCGGAACTGGTGCGCAGAAATCTCCAAGGGTTAAAAGCTGATACTGGTTTTGAAATAGTCAAGCAAGAGGTCGCCGGTAGTTTGCGGATGCTTGAGGCCCGAAAGATAGAGGCAGACTTCGTATTTCTCGATCCGCCGTATCGAATGCAGGAAACCTACAAACAAACTCTGGAAGTTTTGGCAGGGTCCGGATTGTTGAAGCCCCAGGCAACGGTGATTGCGGAACACGACAAGCGCTTTGACCCAGGAGAGGGCTTTGGAAAATTGCTGCGTTTTCGCAAACTGGAACAGGCCGACTCGGCTCTGAGTCTTTACCAGCGCAGTTAGGCACAACTACATCAGCAATTCATCGGCCCGCCGGACGATCGGATGCTGCATTTCCTGAAGCTCATTTTTCACTTGATTGAGCCCATAAACACATTCCTCAAAGTGCGAAGACAGGCTCGCGAACAGCGGAGCGACTTTTGCGTATTCGAAATACTCGAACTTGGAAACGATGTAGTAGCTCTCCTTCCCTGCCTTCATCCAGTCAATCAGGTTCTCCAGCCGGTTGCGCCGCAGGCGGTATTGGTTGATGCTCTCGGGAAACATGCCGGCGAAAAACAAAGTGTAATCGCCGATGTGTTTGCGCACCTGGCGTTCCCGGTCAAAGGATGGCGCAGGGCCATAGATGGGGTCCGATTCCAGCATCATCTCGCCGACATCGCTTAACGGTTTTCCTGCCGCGCTGCGGATGTTGAACAACTGCTCAGCGTCGCAGAACTCCGTGAGCAGGTGGGCGACATAGGCCACGACTTGTGGATCACGAAGACCAATCTCTTCGGCATAATGCCGGCCCACCATCTCCACAAAGAGCTTCTGCAAAGGATGCGTTTCCGGAATCATGTTGAAGGTTCCTCCTGGCGATCCCACCCCACTCGGGATTGCCACCGCTGTTCTGCCTACTTAATCCCACCTTCGTTTTCCAAGCAAGTGACTTTTGTAAGTCCTCTTGCTTTCGTAAGTATTAGAACGTTGGAACACGCAAAAAGTTTCTTGCTTACATACTGTTGGCACACCCGGCCTGCGGCTGCTAATCAAAAATATTCTTGCTCTACAGTTAGAATGATCGGGAACTGGAGGGATTCATGGAGAGGAAAAACGTCGCAAGCGGTACCCCGGGGGAAGCGATTGTAGGTTACTCGCGCGCGGTAAAAGTTGGCTGTCATATCTATGTATCGGGTACGACCGCGACCGGACGGGATGGAAACATCGTTGGCGTGGGCGATTTGCAGGCACAAACGGTGCAGACCTTAAAGAACATCGACTCCGCCTTGCAGAGAGCCGGCGCCACCATGAAGGATGTGGTGCGCACGCGGATTTTCGTGGTCAATATTGCCGATTGGGAAAAGGTAGGGCGGGCGCACGGGGAAGTATTCGGCGAAATTCGCCCGGCGACTTCCATGGTGCAGGTCGCAGCCCTGATCTCGCCGGAGATTCTGGTGGAAATTGAGGCGGATGCGGTGGTAGCCAACTGAGAACTGGGAACTGGGAACTAAAGTTGCCTCAGAGCATAGGCGCAAAAAGAAGAGCCAACCGCCGGTTGTCAGTTTGGTCCGAGGGCGGTCTTTTCTAGGCAATCGTAGTCCTACTCCTGATCTTTCATCATTTCTCTTGACACGCCGCTGGACAGGATCATAATGCCTGAATCGCAGACAGATTGTGGGTTCACTCTATCGGAGACATCCTAACCAGGGGGTCGTCATGGGCGTTCTTGAGTTGTGCGACTATCCGTCGGCAGCGGTCGCAATTGAAGCATCCGCTGCGGATGCGGTTCGTCTTATGCTCGACCTGCATGTGGGCGCCGTAACCGTCGTGGACTCAGAAAAGCGTGTGGCGGGAATGTTCACGGAGCGCGATGTGCTGCGCAAATTTACCCTCAGCGGCCAAAACCTGGAAAACACCGCCGTTCGCGATGTCATGACAACTCCAGTAGAATTGGCAACACCCGAGACCAGCCCGGGCGAGGCGCTCGCCACCATGATCGATCGGCACTTTCGCCATCTTCCCATTGCCGATCGGGACGGCAAATTGCTGGGGATGCTCTCCATCCGCAATGTCCTGCAATGGCGAATCGACGATCTTAGCCAGGAACTGGATTCGCTGGAGCAGTACGTAGCCAATGACGGGCCGGGCGGCTAAACCGCGCGATGCTTAACGGACTCTGTCGTTTTTTGCTTTTGCCCGCCCGTAAGCCTTCCAAAAACAATTGACCACTTCGGTGGCCCAATCGCGCGGCAGCGGGTTGCCCGCTTTGCGATCATGAAAGATGTACCAGTACAGGGCAGGCCCGAGAAGTTGGGCCAAAGCGATTTCTACGTTCATGTTTCTGACCAGCTTCTTTTGTGCAATCCCACGATTCACCAAAATCCTTAACTGCGATTGTGGACGGGCGAGGATGCGGGAGCGCCAGGTATCACCGAAGGCGCGGTTGCGCGCCGCATATGCCATCACGTGCGGCATGACGCGGTTCTTCATCTCTTGTCGCGGCTGTGCCGGCTGGTAGTTCAGCACATCCACGAAATCCTGGCGCAAGTCTCCGGAATCAAATTTAGGGGGCACATCGTGCATGCCAAACAGCGACCCCAGCGCTTCCAGTGCCAGCGCATCCTTATCCCGCCAATGTTTGTAGATCGTGGCCTTGCTGACTCCCGAAGCTTCCGAGATGGCATCCATGCTGGTGGCGTCGATGCCGCGCTCTGCGAACAACGACAAAGACGCCTCCAGCACTTTCTTGTGAGCTTGCGCGCTTGGGGTCCGGGCCATGAATGAATCGACGGCTACTTTACAACTGTATCCGCGAGAATAGATAGCCTCCAAGCAAGAGGAAGATTGCGGCAATCCCGCACAACAACGCAAGATCGGTAGTCAGAGCAAACGTAGGGATGCCACTCAAAATATTGCGAAGCGCATCCACACCGTAGGTGAGCGGGTCGATCCGCGTGATCACCATCATTGCCCTCGGCAGATTGGATAGAGGATACAGTGCTCCCGAAAGGAAAAAAATCGGTAGCACCATGAAATTCATAACGAGTTGGAATCCTTGCATGTCCTGGAGGATAGAGCCCAATGCGGTGCCTAGTGCGGCAAACACAATGGCAATCAGCATCATGAACAGAAATCCCAGCGGAACCAGTGACCAGTGTGCCGGACGGAATCCAGCGATCAGGCAAACCGCCAGGATGAGGGTTCCCTGGATGACCGCCACAGTGGCCCCGCCCAGTGTGCGGCCGATCATGATTTCGATGCGAGGTACTGGGGCGACCAGCGTTTCCTTCAAGAATCCGAATTGCCGGTCCCATAGCATGGCAATGCCGGAAAAAACCGAGGAAAACAAAATCGTCATGCTGATCACGCCGGGGGCCATGAATTGCAAATAGCTTCCGTTTCCGGCTTTTTGAAACACCGGCCCGAACCCGAAGCCCAGCGCCAGAAGATACAATACGGGTTGTCCCAGAGACGCCACAATCTGCGCTTTCGAGCGGATGTAGCGCTTCAATTCACGAAGCCAAAGAATATAGATTGCGCTCATCGGCGGGTGCTCCACATTTTGGCGACTTGCCGCAGTTGGTCGTTCGATGTCGCGGTTTCATCGCGAATGGTGTCCCCGGTCAGCGCCAGGAAGGCTCCTTCCAGCGAATCGCTTTTGGTTTTCTGTTTCAACTCCTGGGAAGTCCCCTGCGCCACAATGCCACCGTGGTCAATGATGGCAATGCGGTGGGCAACGCGTTCGGCTTCGTCCATGTAATGGGTGGTGAGGAATACCGTGACTTGCTCGGACTCGTTCAAGCGTTTGACGTGTGTCCAGAGTTGATTGCGGGTTTGCGGATCGAGCCCCAGCGTAGGCTCGTCGAGGAAAAGAATTTTGGGGGTATGCAAAAACGCCCGGGCGATTTCCAGCCGCCTCTTCATTCCTCCGGAAAATGTTTTCACGTAGTCGTTGCGCCGGTCCCAAAGTTCAAAAAGCTTAAGCAGTTGGTCGATTCTCTCGCTGCGGACCTTTCGCGGGACTTTGTACAGAACCGCATGAAGTTCCATGTTTTCGTAGGCAGTCTGCTCGCTATCCAGACTAGGATCTTGAAAAACGATCCCAAATCTTTGCCGGACCGCATGTTTTTCATGACTCGGATCCAACCCATCCAAAGTGATCTTCCCACTGGTTGGCTTGAGCAGAGTAGTGAGCATCTTGATGGTGGTGGTCTTGCCGGCTCCGTTCGGACCCAGAAAAGCGAAGATTTCGCCCTTCGCGACATTGAACGAAACGTCTTTCACTGCGCTTAGTTCGCCGAATTTTTTGACCAGGTTTTCAACTTGGATCATGTATACCTCGACCTTGTCGCCGAAACACTTTTGATTCAAGATTTGGCTTCGGCTTTCAGACGGTACTAAATGAAGGTTTAAAAAAACAGACTGTTTCTTTCATGCGGTGCTTGATATGCTTTAAGTGGCAGTTGAGCAGTTCCCGTCTCGCAGTCCTCGAAAATTATCGAAGTGTTATGTTCTCGTCCAGCGATTAAATACTAAACGGTACAGTTTAGTTATGCAAATCCTTTTATGATTCCGAAAAGGAGCGAAGCGGCAAGGAAAGCCTGCCTGAGCGAAGTCGAAGGGAACCGCTTTCCACGGACGGCTGCCACAGAACCTGTCTGCCAACAGCAGATTCCTCTACGGCTCTACGTCTTCAGAATGACAATGGCGGGAGGGAGAAGAGAGCGTGAACAATAAGAAAGGCCGGCATGCGCCGGCCTAACATTCAATCCTGAGGTTTCCAGCTACTTCTTTGGGGCGATCGCATCCTTGGTGGCTTTGGCGACGCGGAATTTCACGACCGTCTTGGCTTTGATCTGAATCGGTTCGCCGGTCTGCGGGTTGCGACCCATGCGCGCCTTGCGGTGCGCCTTCACCAGACGGCCGAGGCCGGGCACTACGAATACGCCATTCTTCTTCGTCTCTTTTACCGCGGTATCAGCCAGGTGCTCAAGAAAGGCTGCGATCGTCTTGTTGTTGGTTTCCATTTTCTCGGCCAGGTGGCGGACGAGTTGGGTTTTGGTCATGCCTGATGCCATGAATCCTCCTCTAAGTGAAACGTTCATTTACTGCGATGTGCGCCATCTTATACCACTCCTGCTGTGGAAAACTATGATTTCAGCCGCATTTTATGCGGTTTTGCGTAACTGGTAACCCGAAAGTACAGGAAAGTCGCCGCTTTTAGCGCTTACAGGTCCCAAAATGGCCATTTTTGCGGTCTGGCAGGGCCCGGAGATCGCTCCTCCGGCAAGCTCAATTCCCCGTGGGATAATGGCTGAGGAGCCTCCATTTGAGTTGCGCCATCTGCGAAAAGAGGAGAGAGAAGCGTTTCTGCCTCGCCGTGCACGGCCGCATCTGCGCCCAGTGTTGTGGCGAGCAGCGTGAAATCACGCTCGACTGTCCCCGCGAGTGTGTCTATTTGCAGCAGGCGCGTGAGCATGAAAAGCCGCGTCAGATCGAGGATCTGGACCGCTCGGCTCTGTTTCCCCAAGTGGAGATTCCGGAGCGATTCATTTACGAGCACGAGCATCTGGTTGTGGGCTTGAGTTACGCGCTATTCAAAAGTTCAAACTCTGATGGCAGTCTGATGGATACAGATTTGCTTTCGGCGTTGACTTCACTCACTTCGAGTTACGAGACTCGGGTCAACTCCGGGTTAGTCTACGAGACGGCCATTCCCGGCATGCGGCGCCAGGCCGTGGTGGCGGAAGTGCAGACGATGGTGAAGGAGTATCGAGAAGCGGAACAGAAACATCTTGGCTATTCCCGCCTCAAGGACAGTGAGGTTCTTCAGGGGTTGGTTTTCATCCTGCGCATGGCCTATGGCAGGACTTCAGGACGGCCAAAATCGCGAGCGTTCATCGATTTCTTGTTCGCGCAGTTTCCCGACAAGGCTACAACTGCTCCAGAGGAAGCGGGCAGCCGGATCATCACGCCGTAATTCTGAAATTTCCCTATTGCACTGACCCGTTCGCCGCCAAGACCTTCTGCGCGTAAAAATTCTCGATTCTCGCCTGGTCGTGCATGGTCTCGTCATAGGCAGTCTTTAGGAGCTGTTCGCGCCGGTCGCGAAGCTGGGAGCGGATCGCTTCCTTCACCCGCGGATCGGTTAGGGTGCGTTGCCCGGCTGGCTCTTTGGAAACCAGCTTCACAATCTGGTAGCCGATCAGTTGCTTGGTGCCGGGATTCTCCCACGGCAGGATTTGCGTGTGCTGCCCTGGCTGAAGCTTGGTGACCGCATCCCGGGTCGCGGCGTCGGTACTGGGGTTGCGGAGAGAGGACTCCGGAATGAAGCCCAGATCCCCGCCGTTGGCGGCAGTCTCAGTATCTTCGGAAAAGTTTGAAGCTAAGGTCGCGAAATCGTCCCCGCTGTCCAGCCGGTTGAGAATGGTCTGGATCTTCTTCCGCGCTTCGGTATCGTTCTGAGCCTTGTTATTCGGCGCCTGCGGGTTGGGAATCGGGCTTACCAGGATGCGCGCCAGGTGATACTGCGGTTCCACAAAGTTAAAGTCCGTAGTGTGCGCCTTATAGTAGTCCGAAATATCCTGGTCGGAGATACTGATCTTGGAGGTGATCTCTTTGTTCTGAACTTTATCCACGGTCAACTGCCGCCGGATCTCGCGCTTAAAATCGTCCAGAGTGAGCTGCTTCTCCTTCATGCGGGCTTCGAATTCTTCGTTGGTGAAGGGAGCTTTGATTTCGGTCACCCGCCGGTCCACTTCGTCATCGGTCGCGAGCAGTCCCAGTTTCTCAGCGCGGCGCATCAGGATCTCGGTGTCGATCAGCTGCCGCAGGATATTCAGGCGAAGGTTGGTGGCCTGCTCGCCGGTTGGCTGTTGAGAGGAACCGGCAACTTGCGTGTGGTAATACTTGTCCACTTCTTCGCGATAGATCTTATGGCCGTCCACTGACGCCATTACTTCTCCCTTGGCCCCTTTATCGCCGCAACTTGAAGCCAGAAAGAGTAGGGTCGAGGCCAGTACTAGGGTCGTGGCCGGTAATGATCGGTTCGTTTTCAAGCAGTCCTCCACACACGATCCCAGCAGCACAATCGAAAAATTGCCGGGAATTCAGGATGCCGCGAGTTTCACTTGCCGCCAGATCCGGACGATGGTACTGCTGGGTGCGGTGGTGGCGTCAAGCCTGCGTCTTGTAGTGCTCGATCGAATACCACGCGGAGTTCCTCTATGGGCAGCGCTCCGCCTTCGACCTTCTCTCCATTGATGAACAGGGCTGGGGTACCATCCACCCCTAAACTCTCCGCTTCCTTCACCGAGATCTTGACTGCAGTCTCGTCTTGGGCCTTGAGACACGTCTGAAGCTTGGGAATGTCCACGGAGTGTTTCTGCCCCTGATCGATGGTCAGACGATCCAGTGCAGAGAACTGCGCTTCTTGGCCCTTCTGCGAGTTAAATTCCCTCTGATTGGCATGGAGGTAATCGGCAAGCTCCCAATAGGCGTCGGTATTTTGCGCCGCCAGGCAGTTCGAGTCCACTGCCGCGCGCATGGCCCAGGGATGGATCTCGGCTAACGGAAAATCCTTATATACGAATTCCACCCGGTCCCCATATTCCCTCAGCAATTGCGGAAAAAGCGTTTCGTGCATGCGCGAGCAATAGGGACATTGGAAATCGTCGTAATTGACCGCCACCACCTTGGCATTCCGGTTGCCGCGGACCGGCCGGTTGCGGAGGTCCATCTTATTCATGACCTCGGCATAAGGATCCTTGCTGAGGTCTAGCCTGGTCATGCGAATCAGCGTGTTGCGGTCTTTGGAAAGCAGGAAATCGTAGGTCGATGTCTTCTCTCCGCCTGCCAGCCTGACCGTCAAAATGTCGTAGTTCGGAAACTCACTGGCTTTCAGCGGGCTAAGGACAACATTCACCCGGGGCGGCAGACTGTAATAACTCCGCACCTGTCTCTCGATCTTGCGGGAAAGCTCCGGGGAAACCGATTGCGCCGAACATCCCAGGCAAATCAGCAAGAACAACACAAAAGCGCGCCGAAAAAAAGCCACGAGAAACCGCCTATACATGGAGGATCAGCAAGATTATCTCACAGGGCCGCAGCACTCCGTGTCATAACCAACGGCGGGGGACTCTGGCAACAAAGCGGTCAGGCGATGCGGGTGATTTCAGCAGCCGGCAGCAGCGTGTTCATCGAGCCCGAGCGGAAGCCTTCCAAGTCCAAGGTCACAAACTTGAATCCCAGGGCCTTGAACACGCGGGCAAACTCAGCCGCCATGTCGGGAGTAAGCGCGCGCGCCAACTCCTCGCGCGCTATTTCGATGCGGACAATCTCGCCGTGATGACGCACTCGGAACTGGCGGAACCCAAGCCGGCGCACAGCATCTTCGCCCCGCTCCACGACGCTGAGGGCCTCTCGCGTAACTGGGCGGCCGTATTCAATCCGGGATGAGAGACACGCGGAAGCGGGCTTGTCCCAGATGCGCAGCTCTGCGCTCCGGGCCAGCTCACGGATGTCCGCTTTGGTCAGCCCAGCATCCAACAGCGGGGCTTGAACGTGATGATCCCTGGCCGCCACCTGCCCCGGGCGGAAGTCACCCTGATCGTCCAGATTGACGCCGTAGGCGATGGAATCAAAGCCATGCAGACGCCGGAAGTCCTCCATGACGCTGAACAGCTCGTCTTTGCAGTGAAAGCAGCGTGAAGCGTCATTACGGGTATATTCCGGCCGGTCCAATTCGTCAGTGGCAATGACCGTCAGGGGGATCTTCTGCTCTTCGGCAAACGCAACGGCATCCTGTAAGTGGGTGCGTGCCAGGCTGGGAGAGTCCGCAATGACTGCCAGCATCTGGTCTCCAAGAATCTGATGAGCTGACCATGCCAGGAAGGCAGAATCCACGCCTCCGGAGTAGGCGACTAAAGTGCGGCCCAGGGACCGGAGCTTCGCATCCAGCAAGTTCCTCTTCGAGCCGGGATTGGAGGCATCGGAATGCATCTCGGTCAATTATCCAGCAGTCCAAAACATAAAACCACGAAAATTATGCGTAGGCGTCAGCTCGATATTCTTTATGGTCCATTGCTAAGCTTGCAAAAACGAATCTCAGAAAAGTCGTTCCCGGCGTCCCAGATTCCCGAATGACCCGATGTTCGCCAAGGCAAACGAAAAGCGGAACTGATTTTCATTCCGCACTTGTCCCAGAGCAAAGCGGCGGTACTCCACGGTGAAGCCGCAGCAGTCCCAGTTGTAGGTGGTTTGAGCGGAGGCATACTGCAAGAATCCACGATTGGCATCAAATCCGACATTACCCGCCCCGCTGAACCCCCGTTGATTGGCGCCGCCGTAGCCTAGCAGTACTCGGAACTGGTTAAAGAGCTGGGTCGCATTGGAAGTAGTCTCTCCGGGCAGCCGCAGAAAAGCATCTCCACCGCCGATGGTAAACCGCCCCAGGCGGTAGTCGACCATTGCGGTGCTGGAATTGATCCGGCCCTTCTTGATGTCATAGTCGAGGTCCCACTCCGCGCCAGCTTGCGCGGTGGTTTGGAAACGCAGGCGCGAAAGTAACGGAGAGAGCCGCCTGGCCTCGGTGAGAAACGCAATGCCAGTCAGATCTGCGGTTGTGGTGAACACATTGCGGGTGCCGGGAATCAACGCCCCTCCAAACGTCGGGTCAAGGAAGTACTTTTGTGCCAGCTCCCAGGTGATCACTTCTCGGACGGCAGGTTGTTCGGAACAACCTGGTTCTGCGGGTTGGTTCCATGGAACACGGCTTTGACTCGCGTGCCCCCCAATATTGAAACTTGGCAGACCATTGGCAGGGCAGTTTTTTTGTACTGGCTCGAGGCGCTTGGCATACAGGCGGTTGACCACCGCGTACTCGACTTCATTGGTATTGCTGAGGATGTCTCGGGCATCAAAGCGCAAGATTCGATCAAAATTGTTGATGCCCGTCACGTAGCGATACACCGCCCGGGGTTCGACTACATGTTTCCATTTTCGGCCGAGCAGTTCTCCACCAAATACTCGCTCCAGAGCGGGAGGACGTATTTCCAAAGAACCTTCCGCATCGCGACGATTAATCGGATCATCCAGCGCGATGCCTACTGCTCCGGGAGTCGCCACGAGTTGCTTTGTGTAGAGCGTGTCACGGGCTCCCACCAGTGCTCGAACTGCCCAACCATGGACCAGCACTGGAAGAGAAATCCGCGGGTAGAAATCAAAGCGTCCCACGAGTTGGCCGGTATTGAAAGATGGCTCGCTGCGGGAAAGTCCCTCGGCGGAGGCATCGTAGGCCCAATAAAACGGCGACGATCCCAACTGGTGTTCCACGCTGGAAAGGTCCATCGACGGCGCATGCAAGATCGTGATGACATCGTCCTTGGTCGTGCTTTCAAAGTTCTGGTAGCGCTGAGTCAGCACGTTGGACGAATATCCATTGATGGTCTTGGTCAGGAACGCCTGCGACTTCACTTCGGAGTTCACCGCCGCGCTGAAAACCTCGTTGAACGCCAGGCGGAAAACGTAGGAGCTGAGGTAATCCACATTCGCAACCGCGCGGAAGTTGTGGAACTGGCTCTCCGCGTCGAGCCGCACGTTGGTGCCGCCCTGGTCCACGTTCACCAGTTGTGGGGTGGTATTGGGCGGCGCATTGGGATCGGATTGCATAATTCCCCGATCGAACACGCTGTAGAAGTTCAGGTCCACGAACGACCTTTCGCTGGGACGCGCCCGGAACTCTCCTTGCGGCGCCCATCCGCGCTTGGAAAAATACTCCGCTCCCCCGAGTAGATCCATGGTGCGGCTGATCGCCCAATAGCCTGACTCGCCAAACACCAGCCCCTTACGGGATGAATTTCCGATGTTCGGCACCAGCAGCCCGGATTTCCGCTGCCGTTGCACGGGGTGCGTGGCGTAAGGCAAGAATAGGATGGGAACGCCTTCGATGCGAAACATGCTGTTGTAAATTTTCGCGTCTCCGGCAACATCCACGGTGATCCGACTGGCCAGAAATTGCCATTTGGGCTTGGGCAGCTGGCAGGTCGTGACCGTCCCGGCATGCACTACGTAGTGATCCGGCGAAGTCTTTTCTACGGACTTCCCTGTGAAATAGAAGGGACTCTGAGAGGTAAGGACAAAGCGCTTCTCCTGCCCTTCTAATCCGATAGTGCCGATGACATTGTCGAACTTCCCGGTCTGCGCGCGGGTATTGTAGACGCCGTGAGTTGCCTGCAAATGCTCGTTGTTGCTGCTTCCATCCAGCACCACATGCCCGTCGGCAACCGCCTCCCCAGTATCGCGGTTGTAGGTCATTTCATCCCCATAGAGCGTGTAGGGTCCGTATTGGATCTGAACCTGGCCGCGCAGCTTGTAGCTATTGCCATTCACCTCCTGCTCCTGCGAGCGGATCGTCACGTTTTCCCGGTCCAGCGCGGAAGGAGCATCTGGATTCACCTGCGCACGCAACTGGCTGGTAACTAGCGGAGTCGCGACAAACCAATGACAAAGCAGCACCGGCATGATAAGAAATCGTGTGCGGCAAATCATCGGGAGCGCACGCAACCTAACCTGAAGCGCATGGATGGATATGGGTGACGTTAGCATGGCGCTGGCCTCAGGGGCAAAGCGCGCGGATTCCCGCAAACAGCCGCAAGTTTTGTAAGATTTGTTCCGAACGAATCCATGTCCTGCCCTATTTGTGGCCCAATCTGCCACTGCGATCGAGGTGAAGCTGCACGGTACGCGCCTACCGGTGAACCGGCGTCGCGCTGGCCTGATCCTGATGCCTACGATGCCAGCGAACAACAGTTTGCCGCCAGCCTGGAACCAACCAGTACCGCGGACTCGGACCAAGACACCGTCCAGGCAGTCGAAGCGCACATCGATGCTCTGGCATCCGAATTATCGATCCCCTCGATCTTCCAGGGTCATGAAGATCCGGCTGCCTGGAAACAGGAACTGGCAGCGAAGCTGAATGAATATCGCAGCCGCCATAAACCGAAGCCTCCGCGCTATCCGTCGCTGCAACTGAAATTTGAAACGGCGGAGCCCGCATGGAGCGCGCCGATTTCACGGGCAAGCCAATCGGCTTACGCCACCTGTGAGTCCAGCGCCTTCGATCACGCCCAGCTCCCAGCCGCGCCTCTGCCCGAAACAACACCCAGAACGATTGAAACTACGGGAAGGTTGATTGAGTTTCCGCGAGCCGCCCCGGTTCCAGCGGCATGGGTAGATGCCCTGGCTGATCCGGTGATGGGGCGCCCGCGCATCCTCGAAGTCCCCGAAACCGACTTTCTGCCGCCGGCGCTGGGCGGTATTTCCATCGAATCAGCGCCCGCCGCTGAGGAAGAGAGGCGTCCAGGCATCGAGATCCCCATGCTCACCGCTCCCATGTGGCGCCGCGCGGCCGCCGGAGCCATGGATGGCGCAATCGTCGTCTCGGCGCTCGGGGTGTTCGGCTATATTTTCTTCCGCATAACCGGAACCATGCCTGACCCGCGGCCGCTGATTACCAGCACAGTGCTTTTGATAGCATTCTTCTGGGCTGGGTACCAATACCTGCTTCTCGTACACTCGGGAACCACACCCGGCCTAAAATTAGCCGGACTGGAATTAAGCAATTTTGATGGTAGCGCCGCCTCACGCCGCCTGCGGAAATGGAGAGTGCTGGCGTCGGTACTATCCGCAATCTCACTCTGTTTAGGTTATGCCTGGTGCTACCTGGACGAAGACCGGCTGTGCTGGCATGACAGGATTACCAAAACTTATATGGCCCCCAGGCCATAGCAGACCGCGACAGAATTCATGCGAGATTACTGGACAAACATGAGTCACCAGGTCGATTCTTATCTCCCAGGCATCTAGAATTCTAGGATTACGCATGTACGCATTCGCCTCGGCTCGCTCCTGCTCGCAATAGCAGGGGCACGGAGACGCGGAGAAGTCGTCTAGAATTTTCAATATCTTCTCCGCGGCTCCATGGCTCGGTTACGCTTATCTTTAAGTGATTCTCGGCAATTTTCCGACGGCTGGCGCTACAATTGCCCAATCTTCCGGAGGAACCCATGCGCTCCTTTGCGTTTGCGCTCACATTCCTGTTTTTCAGTGCACTGGCTTTCAGCGACGAAGGACATACCCACGCGCTCACAGAACAGGAAGTCGGCTCGGTCCATTTCTCGACCTCCTGCCGCCCTGATCTTGCCGCTAGTTTCAACCGGGCTGTGGCTTTGCTGCACTCGTTCCAGTACGAACAGGTGCGGGAAGCTTTCACCGGCATTGCCCGCCAGGATCCGCAGTGTGCCATGGCGCAGTGGGGCGTTGCCATGTCTCATTATCACGGGCTATGGGACAACGGCGACTTGGCTGCCGGCCGCCTGGCACTGAACAAGGCTAAAGAACTCGCCGCCAGCAATAGCAACATAACTGCCCGTGAGAAAGCCTACATCGATGCGCTGGCGGAAGTTTACCGTGAGGACGGGAAGGATTCCTATGCGCACGGCCTGGTCTTCGAGCAGAAGATGGCAGCCCTGCAAACTGCCTATCCGCAGGATGATGAAGCAGCTATTTTCCACGCGCTGGCGCTGGCCATCGCGGCACCCAAGACCGACAAGACGTTTGCCAAGCAGAAGGAGTGCGGAGAAATCCTCGAGCCCATTTTTGCCCGGTTGCCGCACCATCCTGGCGTAGCTCACTACATCATTCACTGCTACGACAATCCGGTACTGGCTGAACGAGGGCTGGGAGCCGCGCGCGTGTATGCCAAGATCGCTCCAGCGTCAGCCCACGCCAATCACATGCCGTCCCACTTGTTTACGCGTGTCGGCTCCTGGGATGAATCCATCAGCTCCAACCTGAAGTCAGCGGAGCTGGCAGCGGCTGCCGAAGCCACATCGCAAAACGGGGAAGCACGCGACCAGCGTCTCCACGCCATGGATTACCTGGAGTACGCGTACTTGCAAAGCGGACGCGTGAACAAAGCCAAAGCCGTGTTGGACGAAATGAGCTCGTTGCCCCAGGCTCCTGGTCTGAGCTTCACGGGAGGATATTCCATTGCAGCCGTTCCCGCGCGTTACGCTATCGAGCTGAGCAACTGGGAACAAGCAAGCCAGCTTCAGGTACGCGCCGAAAGCGTGCCCTGGGCCCAGGCCATCACCTGGGCGGCGATTGGTGTTGGCAGCGCTCGCTCCAACAACCTGGCGCGAGCCAGCGAGGCAGAACAGAGACTTGCCGCCCTTCGCGACGCTACCAGCAAGCAAAACAACTCCTATTGGGCAAACCAGGTTGAGGTGCAGCGGCGTGAAGTGGCGGCATGGATTGCACAGGGGAACGGGAAATCCGAGGATGCTTTGAAGTTCGCGCGATCCGCCGCCGAACTGGAAGAAAGTATGGACAAAGCACCAGTGACGCCCGGAGCGGTTTCGCCGGCGCGGGAAATGCTGGCTGAATTGTTGGCGCTGGACCATCAAACTAAGCCGGCACTCGCCGAATATCAGAGCGTGCTTAAGGTGGCGCCCAACCGTTTCAACGCATTGTATGGCGCAGCCAGCGCGGCGGAAGCATCCGGAGACGCGACCTTAGCGGCAAGCTATTTCCGGAAACTTACGGAAGTCGCGGTTGGAGATGAACGAGCAGAACTTGGGGCTGCGCGGAAGAAGCTGCTGGAGGAGAAGGCTACCGCGGCGCATCCGTAAACCTTCGCGACGATTCCTGGCGGTGGGAGCTCCGTTTCCCCTGGTTGTCTGAAATACTGTCAACGCGACAAGTGCGCTTACGAAGCTATCGGAATGTTATTACAATTGTAATCACTAATTTCGCCTTCCATCCTGCTGAAGAAGATGCAATACGCGCTGTTATAGGGCTTGCGGCTGGCGATCTCGGTAAAACCGGTTACGCAGCCTGGCTACGGTCCAAGGCCAAACGACGGAAAAAATGGCATGAAATGGGTGAATCAGGGCCTCGACGACACCCGGGCCCTGGGCTACAATTCTGTCTAGCGGTTCAATCCGCTGTACAGGCTCTATCCGCCGAGTTGCGGAGGGGCACTGGAGGACATGGTGAGTCTTACCCCGATTAGCGGGCGTCCGCAGGGCGACCCGGGCCAAAAAATTTCTGTTGCCTCCCTGAAAGAAAAGAAACTCCGGCACGAGCCGATTACCTGTCTCACTGCCTACGACTACGCGACCGCGCGGCTGGTGGACGAGGCGGGCATCGACATCGTGTTGGTCGGCGATTCCCTGGCCCAGGCTGTTCTGGGCTACGAGAACACTTTGTCCGTCACCATGGATGAGATGCTGCATCATACCCGCGCGGCCCGGCGTGGCGTGAAGCATGCCTTGCTCATGGGCGACATGCCGTACGGTTCGTATCACATGAGCGCCGAAGATGCGGTCCGCAATGCCGCCCGGTTTGTGAAAGAAGCGGGCGCGGAGGTCGTCAAACTGGAAGGCGGCGAAAAGCGAGTAGACCTGATTCGGCGCATTATGGATGCCGAGATTCCTGTCGCCGGGCACATAGGCTTGACCCCACAGTCCGTCAATATGATGGGCGGGTACAAGGTACAGGGTAAATCGCTGAATGCAATCGAGCAGCTGATGCGCGATGCTGTGGCGCTGGATCGCGCCGGTGTGGTCTGCATAGTGCTGGAAGGCATTCCACGGGAAGTGGCGGCGATGATTACCGCGGAAGTCAACACTCCGACGATCGGCATCGGCGCCGGGCCAGAGTGCGATGGGCAGGTGCTGGTGTTTCATGATCTGCTGAATATGACGGAGCACGCGGCGAAATTCGTTCGTCAATATGGCGATGGGGCAGCGATGATCATGCAAGCTGCCCAGGCGTTTCGCGCGGATGTGATGACCAGGCAATTTCCCTCCGATGCCGAGGCCTATCATTTGCCAAAGGAGACGCGGGAAGCGCTGAATACTGTCCTGGAGCGTAAACGCACCTTGCGACGGTAACAGCGTGCTCACCACAGAGACACCGAGACACGGAGAAGTGGTTGAATCATTTGAAGATTTTCTCTGTGTCTCTGAACCTCCGTGGTGAGATTCTTATGCAAATTTTCAAAACCATTGAGAGTATGCGCGGAGCCTCTCGTGCTGTCAGGAAGACTGGCCAACGGCTGGGCTTTGTGCCCACCATGGGCGCTTTGCATGATGGGCATCTCTCACTGGTGCGCGCGGCAAAGGCGCAGTCACATGTGGTAGCCGCTTCGATCTTTGTGAATCCGACGCAGTTTGGCCCGAATGAGGATTTCTCCAAGTATCCCCGCTCCCTGGAACGGGATTGCGATCTCCTGCAAAAGGAAGGCGTGAATTTCGTTTTTACGCCTGCGGTAGAGGAGATGTATCCACCCGGAGGCGCCACATTCGTAGCGGTGGAAGGTCTGAGTGACAAGCTGTGCGGCAAGTCTCGTCCCGGGCACTTTCGCGGTGTAACGACTGTAGTTGCGAAGCTATTCAACATCGTGGAACCGGACATCGCATTCTTCGGGCAGAAGGATGCCGCCCAGGTCGCGATCATCCGGCACATGGTAGGTGACTTGAATATTCCAATTGAGATTGCGGTGTGTCCGATTGTGCGCGAAGTGGATGGTTTGGCCCTTAGTTCCCGTAACGCTTATCTGGATCCGCAACAGCGCAAGACGGCCTTGGTGTTGTCCAGAGCGCTTCAGAAGGTCAAAAGTATTTTTGATTCGGGCGAAAAGAGCGCACTTGTGTTACTGGCGGCAGGCCTGGAGGCATTCGCCCGCGAGCCGTCGGTACGCCTGGACTATCTGGAGATCGTTGATCCGGAGAACCTTGAGCCTTTGGGGAAGATAGACAAGTCTGCCTTAGTTGCCGTGGCCGCCTTTGTAGGCACAACCCGCCTGATTGACAACGTGGTGCTAACAGAGTAAATCTAACTCCGCAACTTAGTAGCTCGTTATACGCCTGAATGCATGAAGCCAGGAAGGTTCGAACCGGCCTTACACCAATCGCCCTCTGGTGCCTTCCCTCGCTGTGCGGTTTTTTAGCCTTCCTCACAGCCTTTCTCGTCCACAGCCACTCTTTGTTTTGGACTCATCCTCACCTCGCAGAGGGGCTCTTCTGCTGGTCGATTGGCATCGCACCGGCGGCGACCATTTTGGGTGCACTCCGGCTCAGGCGGCGCTCATGGGCCAGGAGCACGCCGCCCGCCAATCGGGCCATCGCGTGGGGATTGATCACCGTGTCCAGCCTTTTGAACGGGTTTTCGCTGGCCGGCCTGGGCGTAGCCTTCTACTCGTGATATTTCCGACCAACTGTGGCCCGGCTGTTCCCGAGACGAATTTGTTGTGGCTGACGAAGTAGCGTAGTGGCAGGTCGGCCGCTTTGTGGATACCGATGCGCGCAGTGATCCTGACCGCCCTGGGACAGATACCATCATCCGCTACATACAGGTCCGATCTCGGGCTGGCCAGATCTTTTCCGTTGTCGCGTTCGCGGGTAATGCCGAAGGCTTCAGCCAATCGGCCGGGGCCGCTGGCCAGCAGCTTGAGTTGTCTATCGCCGTCCAGAGCGATTTCTCGTACCCTAGCCATTTGCTCGATTCCTGCTAACGGTTCCAGCGCGCGAATCAGGATGCACCCCGGTTCGGCGTCGGGCATGCAGGAGATGTTGAAGCAATAGTGATTGCCGTAGATGAAGTAAACATACGCGTGTCCCGGTGGGCCGAACAGGACTGCGTTACGCGCGGTGCGCCCTGCGCAGGCGTGGGCCGCGAGGTCGCCAGTGCCCAGGTAAGCTTCGACTTCCACAATGCGGGCCACCAGCGGGGTCTTTCCATTTCTTCGGACCAGAAGTTTTCCCAGGATGTCCCGGCTCACCTTGCGGGGATCGCGGGCGAAGAATTCGCGCTGAAGTTGTGGCGGGAGTTTAGGCATGGTGTTCAGATGGAGAATTTGTGCCGTCCCTGCGGGACTCGCTCCATCCTAAACTCTTCCCCGGCACTTCCGGGCGAGGCTCTCATATTCCCGCGCTTCGCCTGCGGAAACAATCTTCGCAGGATTCGTGGTCCTATCTTCGGCAATTGCACCATCCAGCCTTGCCCGCTCGGGCAGCCTTGCGGTGACCTTTCGGCACTAGGAAATCGGCTGGATTTTGCTATGGTTGGGCCTGGATTCCTCGTCTCAAACTCATCCGAAACAAAGGATTTAGGAGGATTGCATGTTGGCAAAGTCTTTGAAGGTGACTGCCTTGATGGCAGTTTTGGCGGTAGCCGCGATGGCAACGACTATTCCCGCGGGAACCAAAATTACGGTGCGCATCGGGTCGCAAATCAACTCCGGGACAGCTAAGACCGGGCAGAGTTTTCAGGCAAATTTGACGCACAACCTGGTTGTGAACGGCAAGACGCTGGCGAAGTCGGGGGCTCCGGCCAAGGGAAAAGTTAGCTTTGCGAAGTCGAGTGGACGCCTGCACGATCCCGGCGAGCTTTCGCTGCGGCTGACGGCGGTTGAAATCGATGGCAAAATGGTGCCGATTTCTACCAGCGCATTTCGCGCCAAGGGCAAGAGCCACACCAAAAGCAACGTCACTAAAATTGGTGGCGGCGCGGCGGCCGGGGCTTTGATCGGTGGACTAGCCGGCGGCGGTAAGGGAGCACTCATCGGAACTGCTGCGGGTGCCGGAGCAGGCACCGCTGTGGCGGCAGGGACCGGAAAAGAAGAAGCAGTGATTCACGCCGAGACTGCATTTACAGTTTCGACGACTAAAACAGCTACGGTGAAATAACCGGTCCCGAGCGTTGTTGTGGTGGCGGGCGACGCGCCCGCCACTTCACAATCCCACAACAGGCTAAAAACTCAACCCCACTCGCTGCGCTCGTTGGACAGCCAAGGTGGCTGTCTCACACAACTCTCGACGATCTCATGCCGCGCCTTTCATGGCGCCCTTCAGGTACTCCAGGACCTCTTCTGCATGGCCTTCCGGCTTGACTTTCTCGAAAATATGGATGATTTTCCCATCCGGGCCGATGACGAATGTCGTCCGCGCTACGCCCATCACTTTTTTCCCATACATGTTCTTTTCTTTGACTACTTCATAAGCGTCGGCCACTTTCTTGTCGGCATCGCCTAACAGCGTAAAAGGAAGGCTGAACTTTTCCGCGAATTTATTCTGGGCTTTTGAGGTGTCCGGCGAAATGCCGAGCAGTACCGCGCCGGATTTCTGCATCTGCTTATAAGAGTCGCGGAATTCACAGGCTTCGATGGTGCAGCCTGGAGTATCGGCACGCGGATAGAAATAGAGGACTACATATTTGCCACGGAACTGTTTGAGGGAAACATCTTCGCCATTCTGGTCGGGCAAAGTAAACTCTGGGGCTTTATCATTGACGTTCATGACCTGCTCTCCTTTGCGATCTAATGATTGTACTGCCCGGCGAAGCCGGCTGGCAGGCGGCCTGATCCTGATGCTGGCTCTGTTCTGGTCCGCGCAGGGAAGATCGCAAACCTCAACCAACCGGGCCAAGAGCAAGGGCCCGCGCGCGATTGCGGTTCTGGAATTCGACTCCAATCAACACGTGCACCTGATTCCGGTGACCATCATGCTGAATGGAGAGTTCTATGATGCCGGCGCCTATAAAGCCGCGCCTATACCCATGGCCCTGGAACCACAGACGGTTTATGAAGGAGTGCGCACCGGCGTTTCGCAGGGGCTTTTTACGATTACTCTTGCCCATGAAGTTCTGGGAGGCTGGGTGGGCGAGGGTAATTGGATATCCAACGACGCGAAACCGCCCACGGCGAAGAAGGCAGCGCCGGCAGCGTCTGAGGATGACACGGATAAGCCTCCGGTGTTGCGGCGTCCTGGGGCTAGTCAGCCCAACCCACCTGCAGCGCCGATCCCGGCGCCCGCACCGCCCGCGGCCCCGGCCAACGACGCCACGCAGGGCATCACAGTCGGCGGGAAAGCCGAGAGCAAGCCGAGCGCTCCCGCAGAACCGTCAGACCGTCCCATCCTGCGCCGAGGCAAGCCGGAGAAGACCGACTCAGACCTCGATCTGAAAGCTGATACCGCATGGACGGTTGTCAGTACGATCTCTGCGGTTTCGGACGCGAAGGCGGAAACCTCGCGCTCTTACCACTACGCCATGAACCCGGACCTGGAAAAAAACGTGCGCGAGAAAGTGCAGGCGCTGGCGACAAAGGAACTACGGGAACGAGTGGGCGCCACGTCTGAAGTTCCTCCCGGTAAAACAACCAAACCCCGCAAGGCCATTTCCGGTACACAGTTCACCTTCCAGGACGTGAAATTCCGGGCGTACGATCCATCGACTACAAACGAGCCCATATTCGTTTATGAAGCCGACACGCCGATGATGGAGAAGCTCTCCGGCAAACCGTTACCCAATCACATCCTGCTGGTGGTGCGAGAGGATATTTACGGAGAAATGCACGTGCTCTTTTCCAGCATCAGCGATCCCCTGCACATGGACTCCCGCCCTCGCTGTGATTTTGTAGATGTGGTGGACGCGGAGGGAGACGGATATGGGGAACTACTGTTTGCGCGGACCTACGACTCAGGACGGCGTGCTTTTTCTGTGGATCGTGTGATCGGCAATCAGCTTTGGCCGCTGTTTGAGGGCAAGCCTTAGCCGGCGGCTGCAACCTCGATCCGGGCTCAGTTTTGAAAGGACGCCGCGCGCAGGGGAACACCACGCAGAGATCGCAGGGTCGCGCATGGCTTGACAAACTCGCTGCTGCCATCTTCAATCTACCTCTGATCCAGCTTTAAGATTCTCTGAGGTGCCGGTCCTATGAGGAAGTTTTTCTTTTCAGCCATCGCATTCGTGTGCTGCGCTCTCCCCCTTCTTGCCCAGGACTTCGACAAAGTGCAGATGAAGGTGACCAAAGTCGCGGGCAATGTCTACATGCTGGAAGGCGAGGGCGGCAACATCGGCGCATCGGTTGGCGAAGACGGGATTGTCATTGTCGATGACCAGTTCGCTCCGCTGGCGGACAAGATCAAAGCGGCTTTGAAGGGCATCACCGATAAGCCAGTCCGCTTTGTCATCAACACCCACTTTCACGGCGACCACACCGGTGGAAACGCCATCTTCCAGAAAGATGCCCCCGTGATCGCACAGGACAACGTGCGCAAGCGCCTGGAGGCAGGCGGAGGAGGGAGAAAACCTGCGGTAAAAGACGCGCTGCCGGTCATTACCTTCGACCACGACGTCACCGTACACCTGAACGGCGAGGACATCCGCGCGCTGCACTTTCCCAGTGGCCACACCGACGGCGACAGCATCATCTTCTTCCCCAAATCTAACGTCGTGCATATGGGTGACGACTTCGTGACCTATGGCTTTCCTTTCGTCGATCTGGAAACCGGCGGCAGTGTGGAGGGCATGATCGCTGCGGTGGATGATGTGGTGGCTAAGCTGCCTGCCGATGTGAAAGTAATCCCCGGGCACGGGCCCATTTCCAGCTTGGAGGATGTTCGTAAATTCTCCGCCATGTTGAAGGACACCCTGGCCGCAGCGCAGAAGGCTTTACAGCAGGGGAAGACACTGGATCAGATGAAGCAAGAGAAGATTCTGGATCCCTGGCAGAAGTGGTCTGGAGATTTTGTCAAAACGGATGGTTTTATCGAGACGCTTTACAACGATCTGACCGGGAAGAAGGGCGAGTTTGTGAAGCACAACTGACTATTTTTGCGTCAGCACCAGCTCGCCATTTTCAATCTTCACGCCGCCGACATTTTCTGGGAGCTTGAGCTGGCTACGCTGCTCCGCCAAACGTTTCTGTAACGGGCCGTTCACCAATGAAACCGGAACGCTCATATCGCCGACTTTAAACTCGGTCGGTTCAAAGGTGACGTATCCATCTTTCGATCCCAGGCGGCCCGAAACCGTCAACCACACGTTTTTCCCTCCTAGGTTGACCAGAAATTGCCCGTGGGCCTGGTCGCCATCAAAGGTGATCTGCTTGTCCTGAATGTCTGGCATGGAACCCATGTCAGTATCAGGCCCGAGCTGACTTGCAGGAATCTGCCCGGCTGCCTCCGTGAAGGCCGCGCTGACTTCACCACCTGTGATGTGGACCTCGGCAGGCGGGGCTTCGGGATCTCGTCGCTTGTCGACTTGTTCAAATTTCTCCGCGAAAGACTGGGCATTCGCGGCCACCGCTGCCGGGGACTGCGGCGGAGCAACCGGTTGCGGCCGCTTGATCACCAGGTAGACTCCGATCACAGTTGTGACCAGAGTAACGATGCTGATCATGCGGTCGATCTTCCACTTTTTGTACATGGAGGTCCCAGTCGATGCTACCGGGAAGCGAGGGGGGCATTTAGATCACGGAAGGCACTAGCAGCCACGGGCTAAAAGTAACGGGTGGAGACAGAGGCTTGTCTCGTCAGTCTCAGTGAATATCTCGAACAAGAGGTCGCCGCGCGCCTGAGCAAGGCCGAGTTCGCTGGGCAAGCTCCGCCTCCACACGAACTCGTTATCCTTCCAGCTTCCTGGTCAACAGCTCATTCACCAACTTTGGATTGGCTTGGCCCTTGGAGGCCTTCATCAGCTGGCCTACGAAGAATCCGATCACCGTTCGCTTGCCCGCGCGGTATTGCTCTACCTGCTTGGGGTTGGCAGCAATGAGTTCGTCGGCGATTTTTTCCAGAGCCGATGTGTCAGTGGACTGCTGCGGCCGGCCTTCCTCTTCGTACACCAGGGGAAAATCCTTGCCCCGCTCGAAGCACAGGTCGTAGAGATCTTTCAGCATCTTGCCGGAGATGACGCCGCTCTCGACTAAATCTGCGGAGAACGCTACCCCGTGCATGCTGATTGGCGATTGCTCGATTTCCCAATTCCGTGCCTTCAGGCGGCCCATGAGTTCGCTCTGTACCAGGTTAGCGACGCGCTTGGGGTTGTTCGTGGCCTTGGCGGCAGATTCGAATTGATCGGCAAGCAGCTTGCTGGAAGTCAGCACGTGAGCATCGTAGCCGGTGATGCCGTAATCCGACATCATGCGCTTGCGGCGGGCTTCTGGAAGCTCAGGCAACGCTGCGCGCAGTCTGGCTTGCCATTTCTCGTCTACCACCAGCGGCAGCAGATCAGGTTCTGGAAAGTACCGGTAATCATGCGCCTGCTCTTTGGAGCGCATGCTGTAGGTCTTGCCTTCGCCCGCGTTGTAGAGACGGGTTTCCTGGGTGATCTTTCCGCCGGATTCGACCACGTCAATCTGGCGCTCGATTTCATACTCCAAGGCTTCGCGGATAAAGCGGAAGGAGTTTACGTTCTTAATTTCTGTCTTGGTGCCCAATTCCTTTTGGCCCCGTGGACGCACGCTGACGTTGGCATCGCAACGCAGGGAACCTTCCTCCATGTTGCAGTCGCTCACGCCCGTGTAGAGGATGATTTCTTTCAACCGCGTCAGGTATTCATACGCCTCGTCAGGAGAGGAAAGGTCCGGCTCAGTCACAATTTCTGCCAGCGGCGTCCCCGTCCGGTTCAAATCAATCGCTGTCTTATCGCCTGCATCGAGAAAGCCTTCGTGGAGACTCTTGCCCGCGTCTTCCTCCAGGTGCAGCCGCGTGATACCGATCTTCTTGGTCCCTCCGGGAATGGGGATGTCGATGTATCCATGCTCCGCCAAAGGTTTGTCGTACTGCGAAATCTGGTAACCCTTGGGCAGATCGGGATAAAAGTAGTTCTTACGGGCAAAGATCGACGTTTGGTTGATGCGACAGTTCAGCGCCATTGCCGCCATCGTGGAAAACTCGACTGCCTTCTTGTTCAGAACCGGCAGCGCACCGGGGAGGCCAAGGCAGACTGGGCAGACATGCGTATTTGGCGCCGATCCAAACTGCGTCGAGCACGAGCAGAAAATCTTGGTCGCAGTCAGCAGCTGAACGTGAACTTCCAGCCCGATGACTGGCTCGTACTTGGTCCGCGCGGATTGGGATGTGGCTGGCACCGTTGCCATCTGGAGATTATAAAGCTTAGGGGACTGCCCTCTACATCAGCCACACTGCATCCACATCCACGATCACCTGAGTGCGTGGGATTCTTTGGGACACAGCATAGGCCAGCATCGCGCGTAGCGCTGTATTCAGTTTCTCCCGGCTGGGAGATTTCAATACGAAATGATAGCGGTAGTCTTGCTTCAGCCGCGTAATCGGCGCGGCGGCTGGGCCGAGAACACGAACGCCCTCATGCCTCGTCTTCTCAAACCATTTGCCAATGGTCCCAGACCACTGCAAGGCTTCATCCAGCCGGTTGCTGCGGACCAGCACGTTGGCCAGCGAACTGTAGGGCGGGTAGCGCATCCAGCTGCGGAAGTGCAATTCTTTGTCGTAAAAGCCGGCGAAGTCGTGCCGCGCGGCGTATTGCACGGCGTAGTGATCCGGAAAATAGGTTTGTAACACGACTTTGCCGGGAGAATTTCCGCGTCCCGCTCGTCCTGCAACTTGGGTCAGCAATTGAAACGTTCGCTCGGCCGCGCGAAAATCCGGGAAGCCCAAGGCAGCATCTGCTCCTACCACTCCGACCAGTGTCACCCCGTGGATATCGTGACCCTTAGCGATCATCTGCGTGCCCACCAGCATGTCGAGTTCGCCTTCGTTGAGCGCGTTGAGCGCACGCTCGAAGTCCTCGCGTCCTCGGACAGTGTCGCGGTCCAGGCGGCCGATCCGTGCTTGCGGAAACATGCCGTGCAGTAGCTCTTCGAGTTTTTCGGAACCCGTGCCCAGGAAATACACATATTCGCTGCCGCACTCCCCGCATTTCTTCGGCACCGGTGCCGTGAATCCGCAGTAGTGGCACATCATGCGATGTTGCTTGAGATGATGGGTCAAAGTCACGGCGCAATTGTGGCATTCCATCTTGCTGCCGCACGCGCGGCACATCGCCAATGCCGAATAGCCGCGCCGGTTGAGCAGGACCATCACTTGCTCTTTGTGGTCCAGCCGCTGTTTGATTTCCGCCGCCAGCTTGCGCGAGATCACCTGCTCGTGCCCCGTCTCCTGGAACTCCTGCCGCATGTCGATGATCTCGACTTCCGGCAGCGGACGCTGCTCCACCCGGTCCGGCATCTCCAGCAGCGTGTACTTGTTCTTCTTCGCGTTGAAGTACGATTCCAGCGACGGCGTTGCCGAACCCAGCACCACCGCGGCATTCGCCATCTTGGCCCGCACCACGGCCACATCGCGCGCGTGATAGCGCGGTGTCTCCTCCTGCTTGTAGGAAGAATCCTGCTCCTCATCCACGATCAGCAGTGCCAGATCAGCCACGGGAGCAAACACCGCCGAGCGCGTGCCCACGACCACCCGCGCCTCTCCGCGTTTGATGCGATGCCACTGTTCGGCGCGCTCCTTGTCAGACAACGCCGAGTGCAGGATGGCGACTTCATCCGCGAAGACTTGATGGAGGTCAGCAGCGACCGCGGGAGTCAGGCCAATTTCAGGGACGAGGAGAATCGACGACCGCCCCGCCTCCAGCACCGCGCGCATCGCCGCGAGATATACCGCCGTCTTGCCCGAGCCGGTGATCCCATGCAGCAACATGCCGGAGAATTTCCCGGCGGAAACAGCCTCCGTAACTTTCTTCAGCGCATTTGGCTGCGCCGGATTGAACTGGAAATCGAACGGAGAAGGCCGCGCCTTCAGCCGGGAGCGCGTAAGCTCCGCCGGTTCCTCCACAATTTCCACCAGCCCGCGCTTGACCAGCGTCCCCAAAGTCGTGCGCGGGACTTCCAGGTTCTGCAACGCCTCCACTGCGACCCTTCCGCCAGACGCGGCCAGCGTCTCCACCAGCAACTTCTGGTTGGCGCTGAGCCTGCCCTCGGCGGTCTTGAGAAAAGCGATCTTCACCGTGTGAGCGGCGTCGCTGGCGGCGGACAAGTCCTCGCGCGCAATCCACTTCTTGCGCACCATTCCTGCAATCACCGCCGCGGAAGCGCGCGTAGCCGAGCGCAGCGCCGTCTCCCGGGCCGGCTCTCCTTCGGACAGATACTCGAGCACGCGAAACTCCGCTGCCTGCTCCGCCGGAGTCCGCCGCGAACGCGCCGACGAACCCGACATCCCCGCCAGATGCAGCGCGGTGTGGCCCGTGTCGCTGATGCGATATGCGATGACCCGCTTAAACTCCGCCGCCAGCGGCAGCATGGTGCGGAAAACTTCTCCCACGGGCGCGAGGTAGTAGCCGGCAATCCACTGTCCTAGCTTCAGCAGCGACGCGTCCAGCACCGGCTCGGGGTCGAGCACGCTGATGACGTTCTTGGTCTGGACGTCTTTGTTTCCAACCCGAGGCTGGCGGTCATGCAGCTCCGTAACAATTCCCGACATGCGCTGCTGCCGGAACGGCACCAACACCCGTCCGCCCACCACAGGCTCCATGCCTTCAGGCACACGATAAGTGAAGGC
>Ga0137366_10000063_pt1 | contig 50720 bp, 37 predicted proteins | sample SagtaG_8_FD_104938 | JGI IMG/M metagenome (GOLD analysis project Ga0137366, IMG submission 104938) | Vadose zone soil microbial communities from Sagehorn Ranch, Mendocino, California, USA - Sage1_L_60_16 metaG | ecosystem: Environmental > Terrestrial > Soil > Vadose zone | place: USA...
GCGCTCCATCGTGCCCGCCTTGGGCGCGAGCCCTGAGTCCGCCTTGTGGTCGGCGAGGTACTGGCAGATGACCTGCACCTCGGTGAGAACCTGCCCGTCGTCGAGCTTGAGCGCCGGCACGTATCCCTTCGGGTTGATCTTCCAGTAGTCCTCTCCGCCCGCGGTCTTCTTGTTGGGAATGTCGACCTTCTCGAGATCGAACTTGTAGCCGGCTTCGCGCAGCACGACGTGGGGCGCCATCGAGCAGGCGCCGGGAGCGTAATACAGTTTCATGGTCAGTCCTTTCTTTTTGAAACGGATTGGAGGGGAACTTGCTTGGCGTTTGGATGGCTTGCCGCCGAACGCGCGGCAAACATTGCCGACCGGCAGTTTACCGCATCGCTAGGCCCCTTCATGCCGCGCCGCGCACCGCCGCGATCTCCGCCATCACGCGCTCGGGCGCGAGCTCGTTCATGCACTTGAAGTGTCCGAGCGGACACTCGCGCGCAAAACACGGGCTGCATTCGATCCCGGTCCTGACGATGCGGTGGCTGCGCGCAAGCGGCGGCGTGTGCGTGGGGCTGGAAGAGCCGTACAGCGCCACCACCGGACGCCCGACGCCGGCGGCGACGTGCATGAGTCCCGAATCGTTGCTCACCACGACCTCGGCGAGCGAAAGCAGGTCGATCGCGCTCGCGAGATCGGTCCTGCCGCACAGATTGGTCGCGGCGCCTACGCTGGCGACGGCGATTTCTTCGCCGAGGGTGCGGTCCTTTTCGGAACCGAACAGCCAGACGGCGTAGCCTCGCTCGCCGAGCTTGCGCGCGAGCTCGGCGAAATGCCGGACCGGCCAGCGCTTGGACGGACCGTACTCCGCGCCCGGACAGAAGGCGGCGACGGGCTTCGCGCGCGAAAGGCCGAGCCGGCGGAGAGCGATGGCGAGATTCACCTCGCCGATCGCGAGCCGCGTTTCCGGCAAGGGCAGCGCCGGCCTCGTCCCGGGTTTTTCCGCGAGCTGCGCGTAGCGCTCGGCCATGAGCGGTGAGCGTTTCGCGTCGAGCTTGTGCGCGAGGTTGAGCAGGCCGTAGCGCAATTCGCCGATGAACCCAGCGCGAAGCGGGATATCCGCGAAGAAGGGGACGAGCGCGGACTTGAAGGTGTTGGGCAGCACGATCGCCTGGTCGTAGCGACGCGAGCGCAGGCTCCTGCCCAGGCGCCAGCGCGCGGCGAGCTTCAGCTCGCCGTGATCGAAGGGCGCGTCGATCACTTCGTCGATTTCCGGCATGCGGCGCAAGACCGGCGCGGTCCAGCCGGGGGCGAGCGCGTCGATGACGACCCCGGGAAGTTTTTCCCGCAGCCGCGCGAACAGAGGCTGGGCGAGCAGCGCGTCGCCGATCCAGTTCGGCGCGACGATGAGGATCTTCGGCACCGGGCGCTAGTGGCCCTTGGGCTTGCCGCCCTTGTAGACGTAGCGCGTGCCGCAGTAGGGACAGAGCACCCGGCCCGCCTGGGCGACGTCGAGGAACACGCGGGGATGCAGGGACCACACCGGCGTCTTGGGCGTCGGGCAATGCAGGGGAAGATCCGTCTCGGTGACCTCGACGACGCGGCTCGCCGGCTCGTTCGCGCCCATCAGGCTTTTTCTTTGGATGCTCTCGCCGGGACCTTCTCGTTGACCGGCGCAAGCCAGTCTTTGTGCTTGGCGACCTTGCCGGCGACCACGTCGAAGAAGAGTTTCTGGATCTTGGTCGTGACCGGTCCGCGCGTTCCCGCGCCTATCGTGCGCCCGTCGAGCTCGCGGATGGGCGTGACTTCGGCCGCCGTGCCGGTGAAGAAGGCTTCGTCGGCGATGTAGATGTCGTCGCGCGTGAGGCGCCGGGAAACGACTTCATAGCCCAGCTCGTTCGCCAGGGTGATCACCGAAGCGCGCGTGATCCCGGAAAGCGCCGAGGTCAGCTCCGGCTCGTGGAGCTTTCCGTCCTTGACGATGAACAGATTCTCGCCCGATCCCTCCGCGACGAAACCGTCCACGTCGAGGAGCAGGCCCTCGTCGTAGCCGTGCTGGGTCGCCTCCAGGTTCGCGAGGATCGAGTTCGGGTAGGTCCCGGCCATCTTGGCGCGGGCCATGGTCACGTTGATGTGGTGGCGGGCATACGACGAGGTCTTGACGCGTATGCCCTTCTCGATCGCCTCCGCTCCGAGGTAGGCGCCCCAGGGCCACGCGGCGACGGCGACGTGCACGGTCGCGCCGATCGGGGACACCCCCATCTTCTCCGAGCCGTAAAACGCGATCGGTCGGATGTAGCAGGACTCGTGCTGGTTGGCGCGCACCACTTCCTTCTGCGCTTCGAGGAGCGTCTCCCGGGCGTAGGGGATTTTCATCAGGTAGATGTGCGCCGAGTTGAACAGGCGCTCGGTGTGGTCGGCCAGCCTGAAGATCGCCGTCCCCTCGACGGTCTTGTAGGCGCGCACGCCCTCGAATACCGCGAGGCCGTAGTGCAGCGAATGGGTGAGCACGTGAGTGGTCGCGGAACGCCAGGGCACCAGCTTGCCGTCGTACCAGATGAATCCGTCGCGATCGGCCATCGACATGGGAATCTCCGGGAACTTTCCGAAAGGAGCTTATTCTAGCGGAAACGCGCAAAAATCGAGGAGCTTCAGCAAGTTGTTAGCGCATTTTTCGCCCGGCGACAAGGGCCTGCGGGTAAAATGTCGCTCGTTGCAGGCGATTGTCGTCGCGGGGCGATGCTCTCGCGTTGTTCCCTTGGGTTGCCGATCAGGGCCTTGCCATAAGCCGGGGCCGACCTTCCACGCCGACAGGAACACCTAGTTTGGACCAGCCGCTTCAGAAACTAGAGCAACTCGAGCAGGCGATCGAGGAAACGATAGCCGAAGCGATTCCGCGAAAAGGCCCGTGGCGTGTCGCCGCGCGCATCCTCGGCTGGGCGCTTTTTATCGTTTACCTGCTGTTCGCCGGGGCTATTCTTGCGCTTCGCTACTGGGCCCTGCCGAAAGTCGCGGAATACCGGAGCGACTTCGAGCAATACGCCTCTCGAGCGCTGGGCCAGCGCATCACGATCGGCGCCATCGGCGCGGACTGGCAAGGGTTGCGCCCCGAGCTTCTTCTCGCCAACGTGACCGTGTTCGATCACGACGGCCGCGCGGCGCTGACCTTGCCCGCCGTCGAGGCGACGCTCGGCTGGATTTCCGCCGTGATCGGATCGCCGCGGTTCTATTCGCTCGTCTTCGAGCGGCCGCGGCTCGAGATCAGGCGCGACGAGGGCGGCAAGTTCTATGTCGCGGGCATCGAGCTGCACGCCGCACAGGCGGGGGATACCGGAATCGCGCGATGGGTGTTGTCGCAGCGCGAGATCGTCATCCGCGACGCGAGCGTCAGCTGGGACGACAAGCAGCGCAGGGCGCCTCTGCTCGAATTGCCGGGGTTCAATTTCGTGCTGCGCAACGGCCTGCTGGGGCACCGGTTCGCCTTCAAGGCCAAGCCCTCCGCCGAGCTCGCCTCCGCGCTCGATGTACGCGGTGAACTGGACAAGCTGGATGCCGGCGATCCCGGCGCATGTGTCGGGCAGATCTACGCCGAGCTCGAGTACACGGATCTCGTCGCCTGGCGGCGCTGGGTGGACTACCCGTTCGACATACGCTCGGGCGAGGGCGGGGTGCGCGTGTGGCTGAATCTCCGCGGCAAGACTTCCAGCGAGCTCACGGCCGACGTCGCGCTTTCCAGGGTTGCCGGCCGCGTGGCCAAGGACACTCCGCTCCTGGAGCTTGAATACCTGCGGGGCCGGCTGGGCGCGAGCCAGCGCGACGGGAAGGAGTTCGAAGTCTTCGGCCGCAAGGTCACGCTCGGAACCGCGACCGGGATCGTCGTCCCGCCCGCCGACTTTCGGGTGCGCTGGACGCCGGCCGAGGGCGCAACGCCGGCCAGTGGCGAGATCGACGCCGATGGGATCGACCTGGCCCCCCTCGCACGACTCGCCGAATACCTGCCGTTTCCGCGGGCCACCCGCGCGCGCCTGGCCACGACCGATCCGCGCGGCAGCGTGCGCAGCTTGAAAGCCGCCTGGACTGGAGACCCGGAGGATCCGCAGCGGTACAGCGTGCGGGCAAGCTTTGCGCAGCTCGCCGCGCGCGCCCACGACAGGATTCCCGGATTCGCGGGGCTCACCGGGCGGTTCGAGGCGAGCGAGAAGGGCGGCAGCGTCGTGCTCAGCTCGGAGCGGGTCGCCATCGAGCTGCCCGGGGTCGTCGCCGAGAGCCCCTTGCAGTTCGATTCGCTCGCAGCGCGCGTCGGCTGGAAAATCGCTCCGGATCGGTTCGATCTCGACTTCGACACCCTCTCGTTCGCCAACAGCGACATCGCCGGAACGCTGTTCGGCAAGTTCGCGCGCGGGCAGGGCGGCGCGGGGGTCATCGACCTCACCGGGAATTTCTTCCGCGCCGACGGCCGGGCCGTCTACCGCTACGTTCCCCTGCTGCCCGCGCCGGTCGTCGAGTATCTCAAGGCCTCGATCCGAAAGGGGCACTCGAACGACGTCAAATTGAGGCTGAAGGGGGAGCTTGCGAAGTTCCCGTTCGACGATCCCGGTTCCGGGGTTTTCCAGATCGTCGCGAAGGTGGCCGACGCCGACTTCCGTTACGCCGAGGGCTGGCCTCAGGCGAGCGGCCTCTCGGGCGATCTCATCTTCGAAGGCAAGAGCATGCGCATCGTCGCGTCGAAAGGAGCAGTACTCGGCGTCCGGGCGAGCAGCGTGCGCGCGAGCATCCCCGATCTGTTTCACGGGGACGTGCGCGTCGGGGTCGAGGTCCGCGCCGAGGACAGGACGAGCGATTTCCTCCGCTTCATCGCCGAAAGCCCGGTAACGAAGGCCCTGGACGGCATGACGGAGAGCATGAGCGCGGTGGGCACGGGGCGCCTCGCCCTGCAGCTCGACATCCCGATCCGGAATCCCGAAACGTTCAAACTGGCCGGCGAATACCAGCTCCTCGACAACGAAATCAGGACGGACTCCGACGCCCCGCCTTTCTCGCACCTGAACGGGCGGCTCGAATTCACCGAGTCCGGGATCACCGCCCGCATGCTCAGCGCCCGGTTTCTCGGCGGCCCCGTTACGATTTCGGTGGCGACCCGCGCCGACGGGACGATCGCGGTCAGCGCGCACGGAACGGCGAGCCCGGCGCAGATCCCGCGGTTTTGGGGGAGCGAGTCGCTTCTGCGCCGGGTCTCGGGCGCCGCGGCCTGGCAGGCAACGCTTACCGGAGCGCGCGGGCGGCCGGTGACCCTGATCGTGCAGTCGCAGCTCACCGGCGTTGCCGCCGACCTGCCGCCGCCGCTCGCAAAAACGGCGGTCGAGCCGATGCCCCTGCGGATCGAGCGCGTCATCAGCCCGGGCCCGCCGCGGACGGACATGATCAAGGTATCGCTGGCCCGCGCCGTCGACGCCGCCATCGAGCGCAGGCGCGAGGGGGCGGGATACGTCGTGAGCCGCGGCGTGATCAGCCTGAACCAGCCCGCGGTGCTGCCCGACCGCGAAGGATTTTCCGTGACGGGCAGCCTTCCCTACGTGGACGTGGAGCGATGGCGCGAGGCGCTCGGCGGTGGAGACGGAACGGGCTTTCCGCTGTCGTCGGCTCTCGATCTCAAGATTGCAGTCCTCGACGTCGTCGGGCGGCGCCTCAACGACGTCGCGCTGCGCGCCGGAACGAGCGGCAGCGTGTGGATCGCGAACGTCTCGGCGAAGGAGCTGGCCGGCGAGATCGCCTGGCGTCCGGAGGGCCGCGGGCGCATCGTCGCGCGGCTGAAGCATTTCAGCCTGCCCGAAGCGACGCCGGGAAAGCCCGAGGAGGCCGCGGCGCGCGATCTGCCCGCGCTCGACATCATCGCTGACAACCTGATCGTGAACGACAAAGACTTCGGCAGACTGGAGCTCGTCGCGGTCAACCAGGCGCTCGACTGGAACATCGAGACACTGGTGCTGACCGGGCCCGAGAGCACGCTCACGGTGAAAAAGGGCGTGTGGCAAGGGCGGGCATTGCGGCCCAGCGTCGATCTGAAGGAGGTCAGTCTGGAGGTCAGCGACATCGGGAAATATCTCGACCGGTTGGGGTTTCCACGCACCGTGCAGCGCGGGACCGCGCAACTGAAAGGGAACGTGAGCTGGGCCGGAAGCCCGCAGTCCATCGACTATCCCACGCTTTCGGGCACACTGCGTCTCGACGCGCAGAATGGTCAGTTTCTCAAGGCCGAGCCAGGAGTAGCGAGACTGATCGGCATTCTCAGCATGCAGTCCTGGATCACCCTCGATTTCCGCGACCTGTTCGGGCGGGGCTTTGCCTTCAATCGCATCTCGGGCAGCGCGACCGTTGCCAATGGAGTGCTGCGCACGACGGATTTCCGCATGCGCGGACCTTCCGCGCAGGTGCAGATGGACGGGCAGGTGGATCTGGTGAACGAGACGCAGGACCTGCACGCGCGCGTCGAGCCCTCGGTCGGCAACAGCATTTCCTCGATCCTGGCCGTCGTCGTGAATCCGATTTGGGGTCTGGGGGCGTTCATCCTGGACAAGATCCTGAAGAATCCGCTCGGCCAGGCCCTGACATTCGAATACCGCGTTACCGGAACCTGGGACAAACCCGTTCCCGAGCGCCTCAAGGCGGAGGTGCGCGGCGCCGATCCCACTCCGCAGCCGTCGCTGCCATGAGCACGCCGGCCGCATTCAAGGTCGCCGCGGTGCAGATGGTGTCGACGCCCAGGGTCGAGGAGAATCTTGCGGCCGCGGCGAAGCTCGTCGGCGAGGCCGCAGGAGAGGGGGCGAAGCTCGTCGCGCTCCCCGAATATTTCTGCATTCTCGGCATGCGCGACACGGACAAGGTGGCTGCGAGGGAGAAGGACGGCGCCGGGCCGATCCAGGCGTTTCTTTCCGAGACCGCGAGGCGGCACGGCGTGTGGCTGGTCGGAGGCTCGGTGCCGCTTGAGTGCGCCGATGCGGGCAAGGTGAGAAACAGCTGCCTCGTCTACGACTCCGACGGGCGGCGCGTCGCGCGTTACGACAAGATCCACCTGTTCGGCCTGGAGCTCGGAGCGGAACGCTTCGACGAAGCCCGCACGATCGAGGCGGGAACCGAACCCTGCGCAATCGATTCGCCGTTCGGGCGCATCGCGCTTTCGGTGTGCTACGACGTGCGCTTTCCCGAGCTCTATCGCGCGCTCGCGCCGATGGACATCATCCTCGTTCCCTCGGCCTTCACCGCGACGACCGGGCGCGCGCACTGGGAGACGCTGCTGCGCGCCCGCGCGATCGAAAACCTCGCCTGGGTGCTCGCGCCGGCTCAAGGGGGAAGGCACCCGAACGGCCGGCAGACGCACGGCCACAGCATGGTGGTCGATCCCTGGGGCAAGGTGGTCGCCGAGCGGGCCGCCGGGCCCGGCGTGGTCATGGCCGACATCGACCCGATGTCCCAGGCGAAAATGCGCCGCAGCCTCCCCGCGCTCGCGCATCGGGTGTTGTAATGCGCGCGCAGGGCTAGAATACCGGCTCGGCCACCCTCATATCCCTTTCATGAACGCACCCGAGCAGCTTTTTTCCACCGCCCAGTCCTTCCTGCTCGCCCCGCACGAGCTCGAAACCGGCAAGCTCGCGGGCGTTTTCGGGTCGCTGCTTTCGCACCGGCTCGACTACGCCGACCTCTATTTCCAGTACTCGCGCAGCGAGGGCTGGAGCCTCGAGGAAGGGATCGTCAAGTCCGGGAGCTTCAGCATCGACCAGGGCGTGGGCGTGCGCGCGATCGCCGGCGAAAAAACCGCGTTCGCGTATTCGGACGAAATCAGCCTGCCGGCGCTGGAGGATGCGGCAAGGGCGACGCGAGCCATTGCGCGCTCGGGCGGCAGGGCACATCCCGCAAAGGTGCGGAAAGGCGGCGGCCTCCGGCTCTATCGGCCGATCGACCCGCTCGTCTCGTTGGAAGACACGCAGAAAGTGAAGCTGCTCGAGCGCCTGGAGCAACTCTGCCGCGCGCGCGATCCGCGCGTCATCCAGGTCATGGCGAGCCTCGCCGCCGAATACGAAGTGGTGCTGGTGGCGCGCTCGGACGGCGTGCAGGCGGCGGACGTTCGCCCGCTCGTGCGGCTCTCGGTGCACGTGATCGTCGAGCAAAACGGCCGGCGCGAGCAGGGCACAGCGGGCGGCGGCGGGCGCAGCGACTACAGCCACTTCAACGAGGAGCGGCTGCAGGAATACGCGAAACACGCGGTCGACCAGGCGCTCGTCAATCTCGAATCGCGCCCGGCGCCCGCGGGCACCATGACCGTGGTGCTCGGGCCCGGCTGGCCGGGCATTCTGCTGCACGAGGCGATCGGCCACGGCCTCGAGGGCGACTTCAACCGCAAGGGCTCCTCCGCCTTCGCCGGGAAGATCGGAAAGAAAGTCGCGGCGCGCGGCGTCACGGTCGTGGACGACGGCACCATGCCGGGCCGGCGCGGTTCGCTTTCCATCGACGACGAAGGCAATCCCACGCAGCGCAACACGCTGATCGAGGACGGCGTGCTGCGCGGCTACATGCAGGACAGCCTGAACGCGCGCCTGATGGGCGTGCCAGTCACCGGCAATGGCCGGCGCGAGTCGTTCGCGCACGTGGTGATGCCGCGCATGACCAACACCTACATGCTCAACGGCGACAAGGACCCGAAGGAGATCCTCGCCTCGGTGAAGAAGGGCCTGTACGCGGTCAATTTTGGCGGCGGGCAGGTGGACATCACCAACGGCAAATTCGTGTTTTCCGCTTCCGAGGCGTACATGATCGAGGACGGAAAAGTGACCTACCCGGTGAAAGGCGCGACCCTGATCGGCAACGGGCCGGACGCGCTCACCCGTGTTTCGATGATCGGCAACGACCTCGCGCTGGATACCGGCGTCGGCACCTGCGGGAAAGAAGGCCAGAGCGTGCCGGTGGGCGTGGGCCAGCCGACGCTGAGGATCGACGGGCTGACTGTTGGTGGAACGGCCTAGGGCCGTTGGGTGGAACGGCCTAGGGCCGTTGGGTGGAACGGCCTAGGCGCAAGCACGATCACTCGACTCACACAGGAGAACAACGTGAACTCAAAGATGATTTTTGCCGTTTCATCCACCGCGCTGCTTCTCGCATGTGGAACCGCGCAATTGCACGAAGATGAAGGCAAGGGCCAGCTTGGCCGCGTCAAGTTTGCGAACTCGTGCGATCCCAAGGTGCAGCCGCTGCTTGAAACCGGCGTGGCGATGCTGCATTCGTTTTGGTACAGCGCGGCAGAAAAAACTTTCCGCGACGTGCTGGTGCAGGACCCATCATGCACCATCGTGAACTGGGGCATAGCTGCGATTCTGATGTCGAATCCGCTAGCGGGCATTGGAGCATCCCCCAAGGGAGCGGCGGCGGCACAAGCCGCAATCGAACAGGGGCGCGGCGTCAGCCCCAAGACTCAGCGCGAGCGCGACTACATCGAAGCGGTCGCCGCGTACTACCAGGATTTTTCGAACCGCTCGGAACGTTCGCGCCAGCAGTCGCGCGCCAAGGCGTTTGAAGAATTAGCCGCCCGCTACCCGGATGACGACGAAGCGCGGATTTTCAGTGCGCTGTACATCGCGGGTACCCAATCGCAGGCGGATCAAACCTTTGCGGCGTATTTGAAGGCCGCCGCAATTCTGGAAAAAATGTTCGTCAAGTACCCCGATCATCCGGGCGTTGCGCACTACCTGATCCACAGCTACGACGCGCCGCCCATCGCCAAGCAGGGCCTGCCCGCCGCGCAACGCTATGCGAGCATCGCGCCGGCGGCGCCGCATGCGCTGCATATGCCTTCGCACATTTTTACCCGCGTTGGCGCCTGGGAAGAATCGGTCGCGACCAACACCCGCGCAGCGGGAGTGGCAATGAAGGGGGATGAAGTGAACGAGGCGTATCACGCCAGCGACTATTCCGTATACGCCTACCTGCAACTGGCGCGCGACAGCGACGCCAAGCGCGAAATGGAGGCGGTGTTCAAGGTCACCACCAACAACCCGGCGTTGGCCTTTGCCCGCCTTTATGCGATTGCCGCGATGCCTGCACGCTACGCGATGGAGCGCGGCGCGTGGCGCGAGGCGATGCAGCTGCAGCCCCAGCCGACGCAGATCCTGTTTCCAGAGGCCATCACGTATTTTGCGCGAGCACTCGGCGCGGCGCGCAGCGGCGATATCGCTGCCGCGGAAAAGGACGCCGCAGAACTTGCACGACTGCACAGGACTCTGGAGGACGCGAAGAACAATTACTGGGCGACCGAAGTCGAAATTCAGCGGCTGGCCGTCGCGGGGTGGATTGCGCTCGCGCGAGACAAGACGGATGAGGCGCTCAAGTTCATGCACGCGGCCGCCGATCTGGAAGACAAGAACGAGAAGCACATCGTTACGCCCGGCCGCATCGTCCCCGCTCGCGAGCTGCTTGGAGACATGCTGATCGAGCTCAAGCAACCCGCGCAGGCGCTCAAGGAATTCGAGGCATCGCAGGCGCGCGAGCCCAACCGCTTCCGAGGCTACTACGGCGCGGCGCGCGCGGCGGAGCAGTCCGGCGACGCGGCAAAGGCGCGCACCTACTACGCGAGGCTGATGGAGCTTGCCGCCAGGGGCGATCGGCGTCCGGAGCTGCAGCAGGCGAAGACCTGGCTCGCGCGCAACTGAGTGCGGCTGCACCGCGCTACGGGTTCACCGCGCGCTGCTCGGGTGCGGGCTTAGTGCCCGCCCTAAAACGAACAATGGCCATGAGCAAGCAAAATAAGACGATGTCATTGCTTAAATGCCAAAGAAAGTGTGTTCCCGCCGGAAAGTATGGGCAAACAACAGAATCCGAGGCTCGAAAAGCGAGGGCAACAGCAAAAGCGGCCGATCCAGTAAGAAAATAGCGTTGAGTTTGAGAGCCGCGCAACGCCCATGCCAGATACGAAAGGAATACCCAAACTGGAATATAACCGCCGATCCCCCCGGTCCCGATGCCATACGACCATGCACTAAACAGAATACCGAGCCCAGATAGCGACAAGACTACAATCGCCGTCGGTATCCAATCAATCTCCAATAGGCGCCGGCAAGCATAAATGAGGTAAGCAACGATAAAAACGATCGTAGCCGCTTCATTGAACAGGTGAGCCAAATAGATGGACAAGGTGTGATCAGAAAAACTGGCAACACCAACAAGAAACATCAAAACTAACAGACCCGCAAACGACCTGTCTTGTTTCATGTGGTCCTTGGCAATGAACCATACAATGATCGGTACGGCAAAGTATGCCAGCGAACTGATCGCATTAAGGGGCTCAGCCCAAATCCCATCATGGGTGCGCTCACACACCAAATCGACTGAATCGAGCAGTTCATTCAACTTGTTCTCTCCACCTGCTGGATATCGCTACCCCTTCCCCCAACCCCTCGCCCTCTCCAGCGCCCGCTTCCACTCATCCATCCTTCTCCCCGCTTCCTCGCGCTTCATCTTCGGCTCGAAGCGTTTCGCGACTTTCCACTGCTTCGCGATTTCCTCGCGGCTTTTCCAAACGCCGGTGGCCAGGCCCGCCAGATAAGCCGCACCCAGCGCCGTGGTCTCGAGGACCCTCGGGCGCACCACGGGGACGCCGAGCAGATCCGCCTGGAACTGCATGAGCAGATTGTCGGCCGCTGCGCCGCCGTCGACGCGCAGCTCTTTCGATTTCTGACCGGAGTCCTGTTCCATGGCGTACAGGAGCTCGGCGGACTGGAAGGCGATCGATTCCAAAGCGGCGCGCGCGATATGGCCCGCGTTCGAGCCGCGCGTGAGCCCGACGATCGTGCCGCGCGCGTACGGGTCCCAGTGCGGTGCGCCCAAGCCGGTAAACGCCGGCACCAGATAGACGCCGCCCGAACCGGGAACGCTCGCGGCGAGCTTTTCCACGTCGACGGACTTCTTTATCAACCGCAGGCCATCGCGCAGCCATTGCACGACCGCGCCGCCGGTGAAGACACTGCCTTCCAGCGCGAACTGCTTCGCGCCCGCTTGCGCCGCGCAAGTGCTTATCAGGCCGTTTCGGGAAGGGATCGCCTGGTCGCCGGTGTTGAGCAGGAGGAAACATCCGGTTCCGTAGGTGTTCTTCGCCATGCCGGCCTCGTGGCAGGCCTGGCCGAAAAGCGCAGCCTGCTGGTCGCCGGCGATTCCGGCGATCGGCACCCCGGCGCCGAGCGCGTCCCTTGCGCTGACGCCGTATGCATGAGCGGAGGGAAGCACCTCGGGCAGCATCGCGCGCGGCACGCGGAAAATTCCAAGCAGCTCGTCGTCCCATCCGCCGCGGTGGATGTCGTAGAGCATGGTGCGCGAGGCGTTGCTCGGATCGGTGACGTGGAGCTTTCCACCCGAGAGCTGCCACGCGAGCCAGGTGTCGATGGTGCCGAAGGCGAGCTCGCCGCGCTCGGCGCGCTCGCGCAGGCCGGACACGTTGTCGAGCAGCCACTCGAGCTTGGTCGCAGAAAAATACGGGTCGACGACGAGGCCGGTCTTCGCCTGTACGGTCTTGTCCAGGCCTTCGCGCTTCAGGGTATCGCAGCGCGCGGCAGTGCGCCGGTCCTGCCAGACGATGGCGCGGTGGACGGGTTTCCCCGTGCGCCGGTCCCACACGACCGTGGTCTCGCGCTGGTTGGTGATCCCGATCGCGGTGACGCGCCTGGGTTCGAGCTTCGCTTTCTCCAGAGCCGCGCGCGCGCACGCGAGCTGGGTGCGGAGAATTTCCAAGGCGTCGTGCTCGACCCAGCCCGGCTGCGGGAAATGCTGGCGGAACTCCTTCTGCGCCGATGCGCGCGCGGCCCCGCGCTGGTCGAACACGATGGCGCGGGAGCTCGTGGTGCCCTGGTCGAGCGCGAGAACGTAGCGCATGGAAAATTCTAACAGGGGTGCGAACTGCTCCTATAATGGCGCGGCTAGTGCCCCGCCGCTCATCCCTCATTTCTGCAGTTTCGTACCGCCCTGCTGCAGTCCGTCGCAAGGCGCTCGCCGCGCGCGTTCCGCCTCCCCTACAGTGCCGCCCATCGATACCTGGGAGGCACCCCATGAGCGCGAAACACCTGGTTCTGATCCTTGCCCTCGCCGCCAGCGCCGTTGCTGCGGTCTACGCGACGCGGCGTCCCGCCGCCGAGGAGGCTTTGCCGGCCGCCGAGGGCGAGGTTCCGCGCATCGTGATCGTCGGCAAGCGCGAGCATGTCGCTGACCAGCAGCATTAAGGAGTCCGGCTCCGGCATAGCGGCGCTGTACCGCCGCTATGCCGAGTGGCTGGTTTCGATCACGTGGAAGCGCTTCATCGTCCTGTCGCTCCTGCTGCTGTTCGTGACGGGCATACTCTCCAACCTCCCGCCCTTCAACTGGGACCTCGCAACGAGAACGACACGCGTGCCGGCAAGCCGCAACGTCGACATCACGGTCGACGACCACGGTGTACGGATCAAGCCCAAGCGCAAGAGTTCGCAAGCTCCCGAGATCACGATCGACGAGCACGGCGTACGCATCAAGCGCGAGGGTGATTCAGCCTCGGGCCCGCGGGAAATCATCGTCGACGAGCATGGTGTGCGGATGCGGCGCAACCCGCAAGCCTCACCCCAGAAACAAGAGCTTGCGGAGAATGCGGGCACGCTCGCCGAGGACATCCGGCGCGAGGTCATAGACGCGATCGCCGGGATGGGCGACGAGGAGCGCGTCGTCCACGTGCGCCTGGGCAACTACCTGCCGCAGCTCGCTTTCCTCTTCATCCTGCTGTCGGCCGCGATCAAGATCGCCTACGCGGGCCGCGTGAAGGCCGAGGCGAAGGCGGCCGAAGCGCAGGAAGTCGCCGAAGCGGAGAGCCTCCAGCGCCAGGTGGTCGAGGCGAAGATGGCCGCGATGCAGGCGCAGGTCGAGCCGCACTTCCTCTTCAACACGCTCGCGAGCATCGACCACCTGATCGAGGTCGACGCGCCGCGCGCGAGCCGCATGCAGAAGAACCTGATCGCGCTCTTGCGCGCCTCGATGCCGGCGATGCGCGAGAAGGCGACCAGCCTGGGCCGCGAGCTGGAGGTGGTGCGGCCTTACCTGGAAATCCTGAAAGTGCGCATGGAAGAGCGCCTGCAGCCACAGGTCGATGTGCCCGAAGGTCTGTACTCGGCCGACTTCCCGCCGATGATGCTGCAGTCGCTCGTCGAGAACGCGATCAAGCACGGCCTGGAGCCGAAGGCCGACGGCGGCTCGCTCGGAGTGACCGCGGAGGTGGCGCACGGCAAGCTGCACGTGAGCGTCGCCGATACCGGCGTCGGCTTCGCACGCGCGGCGACCGCGGGAACCGGCACCGGCCTCGCCAACATCCGCGAGCGGCTGAAGCTCATCTACGGCGACGCGGCGGAGCTGCGCATCACGCCGAATGCACCGACTGGCACGCGGGTGACCATCGTCGTACCCTATAAGGCGACATGACCCGTGCGGTGATCGCCGACGACGAACCCTTGATGCGCGAGCAGCTGCGCGCGCGCCTCTCCGAGCTCTGGCCCGAGCTCGAGATCGTGGCGGAAGCGAAGAACGGGGTCGAAGCAGTCGAGCGGGTCGCCGCGCTCCGTCCCGAAGTGGTCTTCCTGGACATCCGCATGCCGGCGAAGACCGGCATCGAAGCCGCGCGCGAGATCGCCGCGCTCGAAGGCCGCCTGCCGGAGATCGTGTTCGTCACCGCCTACGACCAGTACGCTATCGACGCCTTCCAGCAGGGCGTGATCGACTACGTGCTGAAGCCGGCCGAGCGCGAGCGCCTCGGCGTCACGGTCGAGCGCTTGCGCAAGCGCCTCGCCGCGCCGTCGCCGTCGTCGGACGCGCTGCAGCAGGCGCTCGCCAGCCTGGCGGAGAAGCTGGAGCCGGCGTCGCGGCTGAAGTGGATCCAGGCCTCTGTCGGCAACCAGATCCAGATGATCCCGGTCGACGAGGTGCTGTTCTTCGTCTCCGACGAGAAGTACACGCGCGTGCAGACGGCGCAGCAGGAAGCGCTGATCAGGAAGTCCATCAAGGAGCTCCTCGCCGAGCTCGACCCGGCGCAGTTCTGGCAGATCCACCGCTCGACGCTCATCAACGCGCGCGCCATCGCCGGCATCACCCGCGACGAGCGCGGGCGCCAGCTCGTGGCGGTCAAGGGAAGGCCCGAGAAGCTGGAAGTCAGCCGCAGCTACGCCCACCTGTTCAAAGGCATGTGACCCGCACCGGCCGGGACGCCGGGCTCGGCCCGTTCTGATGGCGCGCCGTCAGCACGAACGCCTTCAGTTGCCGCGACCCGATATTCATGCATAAATAGCGGATAAATGGGGACGGACCCGATTTTCCAGCCAGGAGGAGAAATGACAGCAACAGCCAGTAACGGGCGGCGGTCGGCGCTTGCGCTCGCATGCGCGGCCGCCTTCGGCCTTGCAGCGCCCGTCGCCGAAGCGCGCATCACGAAGATCGAGATCACGAGCATCGAATCGCCTACTTTCGAAGGCACGACCTTCGGTGCCGTGGGCGCTTACGAAAAGCTGCGCGGCAAGGCCTCCGGCGAAGTCGACCCGGCCGATGCGCGAAACGCCCTGATCACGGACATCGAGCTCGCGCCGCGCACACCCGGCGGCAAGGTGGCCTACTCGATGGACATCTACATCCTCAAGCCGCTCGACCTCGGCAAGGGCAATCAGAAGCTCTTCATGGAAGTGAACAACCGCGGCAACAAGCTGTATGCCGACTTCAACCGCTCGAGCGGCGGCAACAATCCCACCACCGCCGCGCACGCGGGAGACGCGTTCCTCATGCATATGGGCTATAGCCTGGCGTGGAACGGCTGGGACATCTCGGCCGCGCCCGGAGGCGACCGGCTCACGATCTCGGTGCCGGTCGCGACCAACCCTGACGGCAGCACGATCAGCGGACCGTCGTACGAGTACATCGTGTTCGACAACGCCACCACGGCGACGAGCGTGCTCGCCTACGCCGCCGCGACGCTCGACAAGTCGCGCGCGAAGCTCACGCTGAAGCCGCACCTCACCGACATTCCCGTGGAGATCCCGGCCTCCGGATGGGACTACACCTCCCCGGCCGGCACCGCGATCAAGCTCGCGAGCGGTGCATTCCAGCAGGGCTGGATCTACGAGTTCACCTACGTCGCCAAGAATCCCCTGGTCGCCGGCCTCGGGCTTGCGGCGACGCGCGACTTTGTCTCCTTCCTGCGGCACGCGCTTGCCGACGACTTCGGCAATCCGAATCCGCTGGCAGGGCATGTCCGCTACACCGAAGCCTTCACCATCTCGCAGCCGGCGCGCTACATGAACGACTTCAACAAGCTCGGCTTCAACGAGGACGAGGCCGGCCGGCCGGTGTTCGACGGCTTGCTTAACTGGCTGGGCGGCGGAAGCGGGGTCGCCATCAACTACCGCTTCGCGCAGACCGGGCGCACCGAGCGCAATCGCCAGAACCACCGCTACCCCGAGGCGCCGTTCCCGTTCGCGTGGCCCGAGCTCACCGACCCCTACACCGGCAAGACGGCCGGCCGCGGCGTGCGCTGCAACGCGACGGGCACCTGCCCGAAGGTGTTCGAGAGCAATTCATCGAATGAGTACTGGGTGAAGACCGGCTCGCTGCTGCACAGCTATCCGACCGGCAGGGATCTGCCGCGCGATCCCGAGAATGTGCGCTTCCATCTCCTTTCCGGCGTCGAGCACACCGTGGCCGGAGCGCCGCCGCGCAGCGCCGGCACCTGCCGGCAGTTTCGCAACAGCACCAACCCCAACCCGGTGCTGCGCGCGCTGTTTGTCTCCCTCGATGAATGGGTCACCGGCAACGTGAAGCCGCCGAAGAGCGAGGTGCCCGGACCGGGAATGCGCGCGTTCTCGGTTGGGCTTTCGGACGGCATCGGCTACGTGCCGCAGAAGGAGCTCGGCTGGCCCGACATCCCGGGCGTCACCTATTCCGGCCTGATCACGGTCCGGCGCCTCTTCGACTTCGGCCCGCGCTTCGACGAGGGCATCATGGACATCAACCCACCCGATTTCTCGGGTCCCGTCTATCCCTCCTACGTCTCGAAGGTGGACCACGACGGCAACGAGATCGCGGGCATCCGCCTGCCGGATGTTGCGGCGCCGATCGCGACCACCACCGGCTGGGGCCTGCGCGCCGCAGCCTTCGGCGGCGGGCCGAAGGACGGATGCGAATCCTCGGGCCAGTGGATTCCGTTCAAGACCACGAAGGCCGAGCGCGTGGCGGCCGGCGACTCCCGGCCGTCGCTCGAAGAGCGCTACAAGAGCCACGACGGCTACGTCAAGGCCGTCGCCAAGGAAGCGCGCAAGCTCGAGCAGCGGCGCCTGCTGCTGCCGGAAGACGTGCAGCGCTATGTCGACGCAGCCGAAGCCAGCGACGTGCTGCGCTGAACAAAATTCAGAGAAGGCTTTCCATGAAAACCAGAATCGCATTAGCCGTCGCGGCAGCGTTCGCGCTGTCCGCTCAGCTCGCCGAAGCGCGCATCACCAGCGTCACCTGGGACCCGGCGCGCTCGCAGGCGCCGAGCATGTTCCCCGGCCAGTCCGCCGCTTTCGGCGGCTCGAGCTTCGGTACGGTGGGGCAATACGAGAAGCTGCGCGGCACGGCCACCGGCGAACTCGACCCCAACGACCCGCGCAACAAGGTCATCACCGACATCGAGCTCGCGCCGCGCAACGCCGCCGGCATGGTGACCTACTCGATGGACGTTTTCGTCCTCCGGCCGCTCAACCAGGCGAACGGCAACCAGCGGATGCTGTTCGATTTCAACAACCGCGGCCAGATGCGCCTCGGCCGGCTGAACAACGGCACCGTGACCAGCGATCCGGTGACCGCGGCCGATGCCGGCGACGGCTACGTCATGCGGCACGGCTTTTCGGTCGCCGGCAACGGCTGGGACTTCGGCGCGACCGGCACCGCGAACCTGAAGATCTCGGTGCCCAGGCTTACGGGCCTTCCCGGCCCGTCCTACGAATACCTGGTGTTCGACAACGCCACGACCACCACAGCCACTCTTACCTTCCCTGCGAACACGCTCGACAAGTCACTCGCCCGCCTCACCGTGCGTGGGCACCTGGACGACACACCCAGGCTGATAGCCGACAGCGAGTGGGAATATGCCTCGGCCACCCAGATTCGCTTGCTCCCGGTCGGCACGCGCTTCCAGCAGAGCGCGATCTACGAGTTCAGCTACACCGCCAGGGACCCGGTGGTGTCGGGCGTGGGGCTCGCAGCCAGCCGCGACTGGGCGAGTTTCCTGCGGCACGCGAGCGCCGCCGAGGGCAACCAGCTTGCGGGTCACGTGGTGCACACCTACAGCTACTCGATCTCGCAGCCTTCGCGCACGCTGAACGACTATGTGTTGTTCGGCTTCAACGAGGACCTGCAGGGGCGGCGCGTGCTCGACGGCATCCTCAGCCACACCGGCGGCGGCAGCGGCGACCAGATCAACTACCGCTACGGCCAGACCGGCAGGACCGAGCGCAACCGCCAGAACCATCTCTATCCGGAAGGCGTGTTCCCGTTCGCCCACCAGGTGATGACCGATCACCTGAGCGGCAAGACCGGCGGGCGCGACCAGCGCTGCGCGGCGAGCAACACCTGTCCCAAGCGCTTCGAGGTGAACACCTCGAACGAGTATTGGGTGAAGGCAGGCTCGCTGCTTCACAGCGACACGCGCGGCAAGGACCTGAAGGGGCCCGATGACGTGCGCTATTACCTGATGTCCGGGCAGTCGCACGGCGTCGGCGACGTCACCGACCGGGGCGTGTGCCGCGAATTTACCAACGGCGTCAGCCCCTACCCCGCGCACCGCGCGCTGCTGCTCGCGCTCGACCGCTGGGTCAGCGACGGCGTCGAACCGCCGAAGAGCGAGATCCCGCACGGCGGGCACCGCGCCTGGGCGGTGGCGCAGCCCGGCTCGCAGGTCGGCAAGGTGCCACAGGACGAGCTCGGCTGGCCGAGCATTCCCGGCGTGCTGTACACCGGCGTGATCACCACCCGCTACTTGCTTGACTTCGGCGGCAGCCTCGACGACGGCATCATCGCGAACTACCCGCCGTCGGTCGTCGGGCGGCCCTCGTACCGGATCTTCGTCTCCAAGGTCGACGAGGACGGCAACGAGATCGCCGGCGTTCAGATGCCGGGCGTGGCGGCACCGACCGCCACGACTACCGGCTGGGCGCTGCGCCGCGACGACTTCGGCGGCCCCGATGGCTGCGAGTCCGACGGCCAGAACATCCCGTTCGCGCGCACCAAGGCCGAGCGCAAGGCGAGCGGCGACCCGCGCAAGTCGCTCGAGGAGCGCTACAAGGACCACGACGGCTATGTCAAGGCCGTCGCCAAAGCGGCGCGCAAGCTGCAGAAGGACGGCTTCCTGGTCGAGGAAGACGTGCAGAGCTTCGTCGACGAGGCCGAAGCAAGCAGCGTACTGAAGTAAGAGGGAGGAAGACAGTGAAAAAAGCGTGGCTTGCCGCCGCAGCGGCGCTGCTCGCAATCTCAAACGCGAGCGCGGAGACCTTCCTCGTCGACCGGGCCGACGACAACGGCGGCAAGCACACGCTGCGCTGGGCGATCGAGCAAAGCAACGCGATCAATCTCGGCGATCCGGATGCGGCGGGCAACAGGATCCTGATCGCGCCGGCGTTCGCAGGCGAGAAGCCCTTCGTCATCAAGCCGAAGGGCGACTTCCTGCCGCCTTTGGTGGGCCCGGTCGTCGTCGAGGCGTTGCGAACCGGCAAGCCCGGAAGCCCGCCTTCAGTGGTGCTCGATGGCTCGGAGCTCGTCGCGCCTCGCACCCCTTCCGCTTGCCCGGGCGCGACGCACACTTACGATTTCGCGCGCGGCGTTTGGGTCGCGAGCCGGATCAGCGGCACTGGGCCCAACGTGCGCGGATATTACGGCGCGGGCCTCGCGGTTCACGACAGTCACGATGTCGAGATCATGGGCCTGGAGATCCGCAACTTCTGCGCCGGCGTAGTGGGGGTGCGAAGCAACAATATCAATGTCCACGATGTCCGCCTCGTCGACCACCACGGCGCTGCGGGACTGATCTTCACCGGCGACGACGGAAATGCCGGCGTCACCGCGCTGAGCTTCAATAACCGCCTCGCGAACAGCGTTCTGCTCGACAACGGCGACGGCTTCGAATTCACACGCGGCACGCGCGACAGCATCGCCGAAGGAAATTACGTCGCGCTTACCCAGCCGCTTCCGGAGGACGGCAACGCCGTGGAGTTTGCCAACCCCGGCAACAACAACAACCTCATCGGCAATGTGTTCACCAAGTATCGAATTACCTCGGTTTCCCTGAATGCCGGCGGTGCCAACCATGTCGTGCGCGACAACGACATCTCCTTCAACTCGGGTCCTGGCCTCTCGGTCAATGGCCCAGGCAGCGTGATCCAGAACAACAACATCTCCGACAACGGCGGCACCGCGGTGGCCCTTACTGGTTCCGGACAGCGCTTCGAGCAGAACGTCGTGCGCAACAACGCGGGTATCGGGGTGAGCATCACCAGCAACACCACCGCACAGGTCACCATCACGCGCAACTCGATCGCCAGCAACGCCGGCCTGGGCATCGATCTCGCACCGACCGGACCGAATCCCAACGACCTCGCCGCAGCGTGCGCTGACGGTTTTCCCGACTGCGACACCGGGGCTAACGGCAAGCAGAATTTCCCGGTGCTGGACGCGAGCTCGCGGTGGACGGCGAGCGGCGTGGTCCTGAACGGCTCGCTCGCTTCGCGCCCGAGTCAGACCTACACGATCGAGTTCTTCGCTTCGCGCGCGGCCAACCCGAGCGGATTCGGCGAAGGCGAGGTCTATTTCGGCAGCACCAGCGCCACTACGGATGCGAGCGGCAACGCAACCTTCAGTGCGTCCTTATCCGGCGGCAGTCCTTTGGGCAATGCCACCACCGGATACTTCACCGCGACGTCGACCGATCCGGGCGGATCGACGTCGGAGTTCAGCCAAGCGCTTCAGCTTTCAAGATAGCCGTGAGGAGGAGGAGATGACACAACATATCAATCGCCGCGATTTCCTGCGGCTGAGCGCGGTCGCCGCCGCAGTCGGCGCGCTCTACCCCGCACTGCCGGCGCTGGCGCAGATGCCGCCCCCCGACGGCGGACCGATCATCTACAACGGCATGACGCAGAACCAGCTCGATGCCGCCTACGACCAGAACTTCTGGGACAACGATCCGCCCGAAACCGGCCAGCGCAGCACGGCAAACGGCGATCCGGTGCGCGCGCGCTACGGCGTGGAGCGCATCCAGTACGGCCCGTCGCAGTTCGAGTTCCTCGACCTTTACCGCACGAGCGCCCCGCACGCCCCCATCATGGTGTTCATCCACGGCGGCGCCTGGCGCGGCGGGTCGGCGCGCGGCGCGGCGGCGAACGCCGAGATGTTCCTGCTCGCCGGCGCGCATTTCATCGCGCTCGACTTCGTCAACGTGCTGCAGACCAGCCCGCTGGGTGACCTGAGGGCGATGGTCACCCAGGGGAGGCGCGGCGTGGCGTGGGCGTACAACAACGCAGATCGATTCGGCGGCGACCGCAAGCGGCTCTTCATCTCCGGCCATTCCTCAGGCGGGCATCTCGGCGGGTGCGTGATGGTCACCGATTGGGTTAAGGATTACGGCCTGCCCTGGGACACCGTGAAGGGCGGCGTCCTGATCAGCGGCATGTACGACCTGTATCCGGTCTCGCTCTCGGCACGCCGCCTGTACGTCAACTTCACGCCCGAAGTCGTGCAGGACCTGAGCGCGCAAAGGCACCTCGATCTGCTTAACGCCCCGCTCGTCATCGCCCACGGCACCAAGGAAAGCCCCGAGTTCATGCGCCAGAGCCGCGATTTTGTCGCTGCGGTGCGCGGGGCGGGCAAGCCGGTGGAGTACGTCATCGGCACGGGGTACAACCATTTCGAGATGCCCGAGACGCTTGGCAATCCGTACGGCGTGACGGGCCGCCCGGCGCTGGCGCTGATGGACCTGCCGGTGACCTGGGAGGGCCTGCACGGAACGGAAAAGGCGCGCAGGTGAGCCATGGAATAAGGAAGGGTGCAAGACTGTTCTTAGCGCATGGGGAAAAAACCGCAGCGCAACAAGCCTCGCCATAAGTATTTCCCTCAACCAGAAAGGAGTGCTCATGAGTAAGCTTCCGGTCCTCGTCGCAGTGTCCGCAGCCTTGGCGGCATCCACCGCCGCGCGCTCTGAGGAGATCCGCGCCCGGCTCATCGGCTACCAGGAGGTACCCTCGGTATCTACGGTCGCCCGTGGTGAATTCGCGGGTCACATCAGCCCCGACGATCAGTTTATTGACTACGAAATGACGTTCGACGGTCTGCAAGCCCCGATTACCCAATCGCACATCCATGTGGCGCAGCGCGCGGCGAACGGCAGCATCGTCATCTGGCTGTGCGGGACGGCGTCGAATCCAGGTCCCACTGGCACGCAGACCTGTCCGCAGTCCGGCACCATCACAGGCAGGATCACCGCAGCGAACGTCATAGCGGGCAGCATGGCCCCTCAACAGTTGACGGCCAACGACCTCGACGAGGTGCTCGCCGCCATACGCGCCGGAGTGGCATACGCGAACATCCACACTGTTGTCTCCTTCGGCGGTGAAATACGCGGCCAGATCCGCGCATCGCACAGAGACAGAGACTAACGACGGTTGAACTGGTCGAATGCCCGACCTTACGGGGTCGGGCTTTTTTTTGCCGCGCCGATCCATGCGGTTCACTCGTGAATCAGATAGCAGTAGAAATGGCGCGGCGAATGCCGGCCGCTTGACGCGGGTCAATGAGCGTCCGCGCCGCATGCGGCGATGATTGCGGCTACCATCCGGGACGCCAAGAAATGAAAATCCACGAGTACCAGGCGAAGGAGATCCTGCGCAAGTACGGCGTTGCCACGCCGCGCGGCGTCGCGTGCTTTTCGGCCGACGAAGCCGTGACAGCGGCGCGCGAGCTGGGCGGCAAGGTCTGGGTGGTGAAGGCGCAGATCCACGCAGGCGGCCGCGGCAAGGGCGGCGGCGTGAAGGTGGCGAAATCCGAAAGCGAAGTGCGCGAATGGGCAGGGAAAATCCTCGGCATGATGCTCAGGACGCACCAGACCGGACCCGAAGGACAGAAAGTCAGAAGGCTGCTCGTGGAAGAAGGCGCCGACATCAGAAAGGAGCTCTACGCCGGCATGGTGGTGGACCGCGGCACGCAGCGCGTCGCGCTCATGGCCTCGAGCGAGGGCGGCGTGGATATCGAGGAAGTCGCGGCGAAGACGCCCGACAGGATCCACAAGGTGTTCGTCGATCCTGGCACCGGCCTGAAGGACGCCGAGGCCGACGCCATCGCGAAGAAAATCGGCATACCGGAGGCGAGCGTGCCGCAGGCGCGCACGATCCTGAAAGGACTGTACCAGGCCTTCGACGAGACCGACTCCAGCCTCGCCGAGATCAATCCGCTCATCCTCACCGGCGACGGCCAAGTCGTCGCGCTCGACGCCAAGATCAATTTCGACGACAACGCGGCCTTCCGCCATCCGGAGTGGCAGCAGCTGCGCGACCTCGACGAGGAAGACCCCGCCGAAGTCGAAGCCTCGAAGTACGATCTCAACTACATCCAGCTCGACGGGGACATCGGCTGCCTGGTAAACGGCGCGGGGCTCGCCATGGCCACCATGGACATCATCAAGCTCTACGGCGGCAGTCCCGCCAATTTTCTCGACGTGGGCGGCGGCGCCACCACCGAAAAGGTCACCGAGGCCTTCAAGATCATGCTGCGCATCCCGCACTTGAAGGCGATCCTGGTCAACATCTTCGGCGGCATCATGAAGTGCGACGTGATCGCCGCGGGCGTGGTCGCGGCGGCGAAGCAGGTGAGCCTCAGGGTGCCGCTGGTGGTGCGCCTGGAAGGCACCAACGTCGATCTCGGCAAGAAAATCCTGGCCGAGTCCGGGCTGCCGATCATCTCGGGAAGCAACATGGCCGATGCTGCACAAAAAGTCGTCGCGGCGTCGAAGGGGAAACACTGATGTCCATCCTCATCAACAAGAACACCCGCGTGATGACGCAGGGCATCACCGGCAAGACCGGCCAGTTCCACACCAAGATGGGCAAGGAGTACGCGAACGGCGGGAACTGCTACGTCGCGGGCGTCAATCCGAAAAAACCGGGGGAAACGTACGAGGGCATTCCGATCTTCGCCACGGTGAAGGAGGCGAAGCACAAGACCGGTGCCAACGTCTCGGTGATCTACGTGCCGCCCCCGTTTGCCGCCGCGGCGATCGACGAGGCGGTGGAAGCGGATCTCGATCTCGTCGTCTGCATCACCGAGGGCATTCCGGTGCGCGACATGATCCGCACCAAGTACAGGATGCAAGGCAGGAGAACCAAGCTCGTCGGCCCCAACTGCCCCGGCGTGATCACGCCCGACGAGGTCAAGATCGGCATCATGCCCGGCCACATCCACAAGAAGGGCCGGATCGGCGTGGTGTCGCGCTCGGGCACGCTCACTTACGAAGCGGTGGGCCAGCTGATGGAGCTCGGTCTCGGGCAGTCTTCGTGCGTGGGTATCGGCGGCGACCCGGTGAACGGCTTGAAACACGTCGACGTCTTGAAGATGTTCAACGACGATCCGGAGACCGACGCCGTCGTGATGGTGGGCGAGATCGGCGGCTCGGACGAGGAGAACGCCGCGCTGTGGGTGAAGGCCAACATGAAAAAGCCCGTCGTCGGTTTCATCGCGGGGGTCACCGCGCCTCCGGGAAAGCGCATGGGCCACGCCGGTGCCATCATCTCGGGCGGCAAAGGCACCGCACAGGAGAAGCTCGCGGTCATGGAGGAATGCGGCATCAGGGTCACGAGGAATCCCGCCGAGATGGGCAGGCTGATGAAGTCGGTGCTGAAGTAGGGGAGGGCGGCGGATCGGGCGTCGTGGCTGAGGCGGCGCCGGTTGACATTGCGGGGCGGAAGTCTAGCATCTGATCGTGGCGTAACGCGAGGCGCCTCCATTCACGGCGACGGCACATGACCCACGGCCCCTCCCACAAGCCTGCGGTGGACGCGGAAGCGCTCGCCGGCGCGCTGCGCGCGCTGGGGATGCTCTACGGCGCGAGCCAGCCGCTCGCGGAGACGATCGCCGGGGCGAAGAGCGAGGCCGAGGCGATCCGCATGTACATCGAGCGCGAGCGCCCGCACCTGCTCTCAAGCTACGATCTGGATGCGCTTGTGAAAATGGTGCAGGCCGCGCTCGAGGAGAAGACCGACGCCAAGCACGGCGTGGAGCAGTACAGCCCGAGCGACAAGGCGCCCGCAAAACGCCGGAGCTAGTCGAGGTAGTGAATCTCCACGCTCGGCACGCCGCGCGCGCGTCCGCGTAGATCGGGCATTGATTGATCCGAATCAAGAAATCGCCAACTGCCCTGCAGCGATTCTGGAGTTTCCCGGGTTGCCCGCGTAAGCTACGGATCGACGTCGGGAAGTGAGGGCATGTGAAGGGGCAGCAAGGAGGCAAGGTTCCGGCCAAGGCGCCGAGAGTGCGTTCCCAGCCCAAGGGCCGCCAGGTCGAACCGAAGGCGCGGGAGGAAATACGAGCGCTGCTCGGGAACGATCCGCGCCGGCGCGATCTCCTGATCGAATATCTGCACCGCATCCAGGACCGCTACGGGCATCTCTCGGCAGCGCATCTTGTCGCGCTCGCCGACGAGATGAAGCTTTCGATGACAGAGGTCTACGAGGTAGCGACTTTCTATCACCATTTCGACGTGATCAAGGAAGGCGGCGCGGCGCCGCCGGCGGTCACGGTGCGCGTGTGCGATTCGATCGCCTGCGACATGGCCGGATCGAACGAGCTGCTCGCGAAACTCCCCGGCATTTTCGGCAAGGGGGTGCGCGTGCTGCACGCGCCCTGCATCGGGCGCTGCGAGACGGCGCCCGCCGCCGCCGTCGGCCAGAACCCGCTGCCGTACGCGAGCCTCGAAAAGATTTCCGCGCTGGTGCAAGCCAGGGCGGTGAAGCACCCCGCGCCCGGCTCGCGCGAATCGCATCCGCACCTGGACATCGTGAGCCCTGCGTACGTCGACTACGCCGCGTATCGCGCGAAGGGCGGCTACGCGCTCGCCCAATCGTGCATCGACGGCGCGAGGAAACGCGAGGACGTGATCGCCGTGATGGAAAACTCGGGCCTGCGCGGCCTGGGCGGTGCGGGCTTTCCGGCGGGGCGCAAATGGAAATCGGTCGCCGCGGAGCCGGCGCCGAGGCTGATGGCGATCAACATCGACGAGGGCGAGCCGGGCACGTTCAAGGACCGCTGGTACCTCGAGCGCGATCCGCACCGCTTCATCGAGGGCGCGCTCGTCGCCGCGTGGGCGGTCGGCATCGACGAGATCTATATCTACCTGCGCGACGAATACCACGGCTGCCGCGCGATCCTGGAGAAGGAGATCGCGGCGCTGCAAAAGAATCCGCCGTGCAAGATCCCGACCCTCCATCTTCGGCGCGGAGCAGGCGCCTACATCTGCGGCGAGGAATCCGCGATGATCGAGTCGATCGAGGGCAAGCGCGGCATGCCGCGCCTGCGCCCGCCCTACGTCGCGCAGGTGGGCCTGTTCAACCGCCCGACGCTCGAGCACAACATGGAGACGCTGCACTGGGTGCGTGAAATACTCGAGCGCGGCGCCGACTGGTTTGCCTCCCAGGGACGCAACGGCCGCAAGGGCCTGCGCTCCTTCTCGGTGAGCGGACGGGTGAACAAACCAGGCGTGCACCTCACCCCCGCAGGCATCACCGTGAACGAATTGATCGCCGAACACTGCGGCGGAATGCAGGACGGCCACGAGTTCTACGGCTACCTGCCGGGCGGCGCCTCGGGCGGGATTCTGCCCGCATCGATGGCGGATATCCCGCTCGATTTCGACACCCTGAACCAATACGGCTGCTTCATCGGCTCGGCGGCGGTGGTGATTCTCTCGGACAAGGACCGGGCGAGCGCCGCCGCGCGCAACCTGACGAAGTTCTTCTCCGAGGAGTCCTGCGGGCAGTGCACGCCCTGCCGCGTGGGCACCGCGAAAATGTTGAAGCTGATCGAGAAGGCGCCGATGGGGGAAGGGAAGGGGTCCCCCAAACATACCTGGGACCAGCCGCTGCTGAAGGAACTTTCCCAGGCGATGATGGACGCATCCATATGCGGGCTGGGACAGGCCGCCCCCAACCCGGTGCTTTCTGTGATGAAATACTTCCCGCAGGAAATCGAATAGGGCGAGGTGACCGATGGACCGCATGAGCACCGCGCAAGCGGCGACGATGCCCGTTGAGTTCAAGCTGAACGGCAAGACCGTCGTGGGCAGGTCGGACGAGACCCTCATCGAGACCGCGAAGCATTACGGCATCGAGATCCCGCACCTATGCTACAAGGAAGGCATGCGGCCGGACGGCAACTGCCGCGCCTGCATGGTCGAGATCAAAGGCGAGCGCGTGCTCGCGCCTTCCTGCTGCCGCTATCCCAAGGACGGGATGGAGGTGACCACCGACAATCCGCGCTCGGTCGCGAGCCAGAAGATGGTGCTGGAGCTCCTGCTCTCGGACATTCCCGAGAAGTCCTACACGCTCGATTCCGAGCTCGATCACTGGGCGAACGAGCTGAAAGTCGGCAAGCCGCGCTTCCAATCGCGGCACCAGCCGAAGTCCGATCTCTCGCACGCCGCGATCGCGGTGAACCTGGATGCATGCATCCAGTGCACGAGGTGCCTGCGCGCCTGCCGCGAGGAACAGGTGAACGACGTCATCGGCTATGCCTTCCGCGGCGAGCACTCGAAGATCGTGTTCGACTTCGACGATCCCATGGGCGAATCGACCTGCGTCGCCTGCGGCGAATGCGTGCAGGCCTGCCCGACCGGGGCGCTTAGCCCGGCGCGCGAACTCGGCAAGATCCAGGCGGACAAGACCGTGGACTCGGTCTGTCCGTATTGCGGCGTCGGCTGCCTCCTGACCTACAAGGTGAAGGGCAACAAGATCCTCTGGGTGCAGGGCCGCGAGGGGCCCGCGAACTCGAGCCGCCTGTGCGTGAAGGGGCGCTACGGTTTCGACTACGTGCAGCACAAGCACCGGCTCACCCGGCCGCTCATCCGCAAGCCGGGAGTCAAAAAGCACAAGGACTTCACCGTCGATCCGGACAACTGGTCGCAGGTATTCCGCGAAGCGAGCTGGGACGAGGCGCTCGATTTCGCCGCAAAAGGCCTGCGCGACATCCGCGACAAGTACGGGAAAAAATCGCTCGCCGGGTTCGGCTCGGCGAAAGGCACGAACGAAGAGGCCTACCTCTTCCAGAAGCTGGTGCGCACCGGCTTCGGCTCGAACAACGTCGATCACTGCACGCGGCTGTGCCACGCCTCGTCGGTCGCCGCGCTCATGGAGGGCATCAATTCCGGGGCGGTCTCGAACCAGGTGCGCGACGTGATGAAGGCGGAAGTGATTTTCCTGATCGGCGCCAACCCGACGGTGAACCACCCGGTCGCCGCGACCTGGATGAAGAACGCCGCGAAAGCGGGAGTGAAGCTCATCGTCGCCGATCCGCGCCGCAGCGAGCTCGCGCGCCATGCGACCTACAACCTGCAGTTCAAGGCCGACACCGACGTCGCGCTGCTGAACGCGATGCTCCATGTCATCGTCGAAGAGGGCCTCGCCAACGAGGTCTTCATCCGCGATCGTACTTCGGGGTACGAAGCTCTGGCCGAGAACGTGAAGAAATTTTCTCCCGAGGCGATGGCGCCCATCTGCGGCATCGACGCGAAAACGATCCGGGAAGTCGCGCGCCTGTACGCGACCTCCAGGGCCTCGATCATCATGTGGGGCATGGGCATCTCGCAGCACGTGCACGGCACCGACAACGCGCGCTGTCTGATCGCGCTCGCGCTCGCGACCGGGCAGATCGGCAAGCCGGGCTCGGGCCTGCACCCTTTGCGCGGCCAGAACAACGTGCAGGGCGCCTCCGACTCGGGGCTGATCCCGATGTTCTACCCGGACTATCAGCGCGTGGCCACGCCCGAGGCCAAGGCGCGCTTCGAGAAATTGTGGGGCATGGAGCTCGACCCCAAGCCCGGCCTCACCGTGGTCGAGATCATGCACGCGGCGAAGAAAAGGGAAATCCGCGGCATGTACATCATGGGCGAGAACCCGGCGATGTCCGACCCCGACGTCGATCACGCGCGCGAGGCGCTCGCCGCGCTCGACCACATGGTGGTGCAGGACATCTTTCTCACCGAAACGGCTTATCTCGCCGACGTGGTGCTCCCGGCGACCGCCTGGCCGGAGAAGGTCGGCACGGTCACCAACACCGACCGCATGGTGCAGCTCGGAAGAAAAGCGATCGAGCCGCCCGGCGAGGCCAAGGAGGACCTGTGGCTCATCAACGAGCTCGCCAGGCGCATCGGCCTTCCCTGGAACTACACGCATCCGCGCGAAGTGTTCGACGAGATGCGCCGGTGCATGGACTCGATCGCCGGGATCACCTGGGAGCGCCTCGAGCGCGAGTCCTCGGTGACCTACCCCTGCGAGAAGGAAGGCGACCCGGGGGAGCCCGTCGTGTTCGTCACGCATTTCCCCACGGCCACGGGCCGCGGCAAGTTCGTTCCCGCGGACCTGATCTCGGCGGCGGAACGCCCGGACGACCGGTACCCGATGGTCCTCATCACCGGCAGGCAGCTGGAGCACTGGCACACCGGCGCGATGACGCGCCGCGCCTCGGTCCTCGATCACATCGAGCCCGAGCCGGTCGCGTCCCTCCACCCGCTCGACCTCGACCGGTTCGGCGTGACACCGGGAGAGATCGTCACGGTGGAATCACGCCGCGGCAGGATTTCGCTCTACGCGCGCGCTGACGACGGAATGCCCGCGGGCGCGGTGTTCATTCCGTTCTGTTACTACGAGGCGGCGGCGAACATGCTGACCAACCCGGTGCTCGATCCGGTCGGGAAAATCCCGGAATTCAAGTACTGCGCGGTGAGAGTCACGAAAGGCGGGCCGACGCCGGTGCACGCGAGCTTCGGCGGCGGGACGCTGCTCGCCGCCGCGCAGAAGGAAACCTCGAAGGCGTAGTTCCGCCGGTCCTCGCCGCTGGTCCGCCGCGGCCTGTAACTTGACCTCCGTCAATGTTCGGCCAAACGCGCAGCCCTTATAGTGTCTCGCCCATAAAATCAAACACCATGCTGTCCCGCAGCACAAGGAGCAGTCGATGGCCTCCGACATCGAAATCGCACAGAAAGCCAGGCTCGAGCGCATCTCCAAGATCGCGCTTGCCAAGCTCGGCATTCCTGAAGAACACCTCGAGCCCTACGGGCATTACAAGGCGAAGGTGTCGCTCGAATACCTGGACGGTCTCAAGGCGCGTCCGAGCGCGAAGCTCGTCCTGGTTACGGCGATGACGCCCACTCCCGCGGGCGAGGGCAAGACCACCACCACGGTGGGGCTGGGCGACGCGCTCAATCACATCGGCAAGAAAGCGATGATCTGCCTGCGCGAGCCTTCGCTCGGGCCGGTCTTCGGAATGAAAGGCGGAGCGGCGGGGGGCGGCTACGCGCAGGTCGTGCCGATGGAGGACATCAATCTGCACTTCACCGGCGATTTCAACGCCATCGCGCTCGCCAACAATCTGCTCGCGGCGATGCTCGACAACCACATCCATCACGGCAACGAGCTCGGAATCGACGTACGGCGGATCGCGTGGAGGCGCGTGGTGGATATGAACGACCGCGCGCTGCGCGACATCACGGTGAGCCTGGGCGGCCCGGGCAACGGCTATCCGCGCCAGGACGGATTCGACATCGTGGTCGCCTCCGAGGTCATGGCGATCTTCTGCTTGTCCACCTCGCTCGACGATCTCAAGCAGCGCCTCGGCAAGATCGTGGTCGGCTACACGCGCGACCAAAAGCCGGTGCTCGCCCGCGACCTCCAGGCCCACGGTGCGATGACCGTGCTCTTGAAGGATGCGATCAAGCCGAACCTCGTGCAGACGCTCGAGAACAATCCTGCCTTCATCCACGGTGGCCCGTTCGCCAACATCGCACACGGCTGCAACTCCGTGATCGCGACGAGCTCGGCGATGAAGCTGGTCGATTACGTGGTCACGGAAGCCGGTTTCGGCGCGGACCTCGGCGCGGAGAAATTCATCGACATCAAGTGCCGCAAGTCGGGCTTGAGGCCCTCGGCCGCCGTGATCGTGGGCACGGTGCGCGCGCTGAAGTACCACGGCGGCGCGGACCTGAAGACGGTGAACCAGGAGAACATGGCCGCGCTCGAGCGCGGTATCGTCAACCTCGAGCGGCACGTCGAGAACGTGAGCAAGCACTACGGGACCCCGTGCGTGGTGTCGATCAACCGCTTCACCTACGATACGCCGCGGGAGCACGACTTCATCAAGGCGCGAATGGCGAAGCTCGGCGTCCCGGTGGTGATCGCGACCCACTGGGGAGACGGGAGCCGCGGCGCCGCCGAGCTCGCCCGCATCGTGGTCGAGTTGTGCGAAACGAAGAGCAGTTTCCGCTTCGTCTATGGCGAAAACGACTCGCTGTGGGAGAAAATCAGCGCGATCGCGCAGCGCATCTACCGCGCTTCCGAGGTCACAGCCGATGCCAAGGTGCGCAACCAGATCAAGAAGCTGCAGGAGGAGGGCTACGGGCACTATCCGGTTTGCGTCGCCAAGACGCAGTACTCGTTTTCGACCGACCCGCAGCTGCGCGGCGCCCCCGACGGCCACGTGATCAACGTGCGCGAAGTGCGGCTGGCGGCAGGAGCCGAATTCGTCGTCATGATCTGCGGCGATATCATGACGATGCCCGGGCTTCCCAAGGTGCCGTCCGCGGTGAAGATCGACCTCGTCGACGGCAAGGTCGTCGGACTGTTCTGAACGCCGCGGGCGAGGTCAACGGGAGGATACCGCTGAATGGAAGAGCTTCTGACGTCGCAATTCTGGCTCGGGCTCGGGGCGATCATCTGGGTCAACATCATCCTGTCCGGCGACAATGCCGTCGTGATCGCGCTCGCGGCGCGCTCATTGCCGGCGCACCAGCAGACAAAGGCGGTCATCTGGGGTGCGGGTGCGGCGGTGGTGCTGCGGATCGTGCTCACCATCGTCGCGGTCGAGTTGTTGAAGCTCTCCTACCTCAAGCTCCTCGGCGGCGCGCTGCTGTTCTGGATCGCGGTGAAGTTGTTGGTCCCGGAGGAGGATGGCGGCGACGGCGTCAAGTCGAGCTCGCATCTGCTGGGCGCAATCAAGACCATCCTGATCGCGGACCTGGTAATGAGCCTGGACAATGTCATCGCGGTGGCCGCGGTGGCAAAGGGCAGCATCACGCTGCTGGTGCTGGGCCTGCTGATCAGCATTCCGCTGGTGGTTTTCGGCGCGACCATGTTGATGAAGATCATGGAGACCTATCCGGTGATCATCACCGTCGGTGCCGCGCTGATCGGCTATGTATCGGGCGAAATGCTGGTGACCGACCCGGTCGTGGTCGAATGGTTCAGGGTCAACGCCCATTGGATGATCGACTTCGACCTCTTTACGGTCTTCGGTCACAAGTTCGAGCTGTCGCTGGCCGGGCTGATCGGCGCGGCCTCGGTCATCGTGGCCGGAAAGTGGCTCGCCCGTCGAGAGCCATCGGGCTCCGGGAAGGGCTGAGTTCGCCGCGCGGCCTTGACCTCTGTCAAGGTTGCGCCCGGGGCTTGTGGCGATAATCGACGCGCGGATTGCGGCGGGTGCATAGAATAGATGGAACCGCCAGTGCTGACGGGGGTCCATTCCATTTGGTGTCTTGGCAATAGGAGGAGGAGAGATGAACAACTTTACCGATCGTCCCTGGCGTAAGACCGTGGTGCTCGCGCTGTTCGCCGCGGGGGCAGCCGTGCCCGTTCAGGCGTTCGCGGCCTGGGAGCCCACGAAAACGGTGGAGTTCGTCGTTCCCGCCGGCACCGGCGGGGGCGCCGACCAGATGGCGCGGATCATTCAAGGCATCATTGCCAAGAACAAGTTGATGAAGGAGCCGATGGTCGTCGTCAACAAGGCCGGAGGCGCGGGTGCCGAGGGGTTCCTGGACGTCAAGGAGTCGAAAGGCGACCCGCACAAGATCATCATCACCCTGTCGAATCTGTTCACGACTCCGCTTGCGACCAATACGCCGTTCAACTGGCGCGATCTGACGCCGGTACAGATGATGGCCCTGGACAACTTCGTTCTCTGGGTCAATGCAGAGACGCCCTACAAGACGCCCAAGGAGTACCTCGCCGCGGTCAAGGCCGGCGGCGGAAAGTTCAAGATGGGCGGTACGGGCTCGAAGCAGGAGGATCAGATCATTACCGTCGCCGTCGAGAAACAGGCCGGAGCCAAGTTCATCTACATTTCGTATCGTGGCGGCGGCGAGGTGGCGGTGCAGCTGGTCGGCAAGCACGTCGATTCGACGGTCAACAATCCGATCGAGGCCGTGGCCCAGTGGCGCGCCGGATCGTTGCGCCCGCTGTGCGTGTTCGACGCCAAGCGCATGCCCTACAAGACGAAGATCACCAAGACGATGTCCTGGTACGACATTCCGACGTGCAAGGAAACCGGGCTCAACGTCGAGTACCTGATGCTGCGCGGCATTTTCATGCCGGGCGGGGTTACCGCCGAGCAGGTCGGGTACTACGTGGACCTGCTGAAGAAGGTGCGTGCGACCCCCGACTGGAAGAATTTTCTTGAAACGGGGGCATTCAACCAGACTACCTTGAGCGGAAAGGAATACGAGGCCTGGGTGTCGCGCGAGGAGGCTCGCCACATCATGCTCATGAAGGAAGCCGGATTCCTGGCGAGGTAGGATAGGGCGGGCGCGAGGGGACCGCGCGTCCGGAACCCGGATTGCGGGACGGGTGGAGCGAGGGGGGATGAAACGCAAGCGAGAACGTTCGGCGGCATCGGTCAGGGCGGTAGAAATCGGTGTCGCCGCCGTCATATTCCTCTTGGGCGCCCTGGTCGTATTCGACAGCTACCGACTCGGCGCCAAATGGGGGGGCGACGGGCCGCAAGCCGGCTATTTTCCCTTCTATGTCGGTCTGTTGATCTGCGCGTCCGGCGCAGCGATCTTGGTCCGTGCTTTGCGAAACCCGGCGTTCGCCGCCGAATCGTTCGTGTCGCGCGGGGAACTGAAGAAAATACTCACGGTCCTCGTGCCGACGGTCGTGTATGTCGCGCTGATCGCGTCTCTGGGTTTCTATCTCGCGTCTACCCTGTATATCGCGTACTTCATGTGGTATTTGGGCAAGTACCCGTGGATCAAGATCGCGCCGGTCTCGATAGGCGTCAGCGTCGCATTTTTCCTGATCTTCGAAATATGGTTCTCGGTGCCTCTTCCCAAAGGGCCGCTCGAGGCTGCATTGGGACTCAATTGAGCGCCATGCCGGCGGATTAGCTCGCCGGCGCTCGCGCCGGTAAAGGGAGGCTGAGTGGAGGAAGTCAACGCACTGATGCAGGGGTTCGGGGTCGCCGTGTCCCCGTTCAACCTGCTGCTGATGTTCGTCGGCGTCATTTTGGGAATCATCATCGGCGTGCTGCCCGGCCTGGGCGGCGCGAACGGCGTCGCCATCCTGCTGCCCCTTACGTTCTCGATGGCGCAGCAGCCCGGCGGCACCACCTCGGCAATCATCCTGCTTTCGTGCATCTATTGGGGTGCGCTCTTCGGCGGAGCCATCACGTCGATCCTCTTCAACATTCCCGGCGAACCCTGGTCGGTTGCCACCACCTTCGACGGCCACCCGCTGGCGCAGCACGGGCGCGCGGGGAGCGCGCTGACCGCCGCCTTTACCTCCTCGTTTATCGGGGCGCTGATCGCGGTGATCATGATCACGTTTCTCTCGCCCGTGGTGGCGGGATTCGCCCTCCAGTTCGGTCCGCCCGAATTCTTCTCGGTGTATCTGCTGACCTTCTGCGCCTTTGTCGGCATGAGCGGCGGCAACGCGGCGAAGACCGTTGCCTCCATGATGATCGGGTTCGCCCTGGCCGCTGTCGGCCTGGACAGTGTCACGGGAACCTTGCGCCTCACGTTCGGATTCACCTCCCTCCTGAAGGGGTTCGATTTTCTGATCGCAGTGATCGGCCTTTTCGGCATCGGCGAGATTCTGGAAACTCTCGAGGAAGGTCTTGCGTTCAAGGGGGCGAGCGCGAAAATCAACGCCAAGGTCGTCCTGGAAACCTGGAAAGAACTGCCGCGCTACTGGGCGACGTCCCTGCGCAGCGCCGCGGTAGGTTGTTTCATGGGGATCGTGCCCGGCGGGGCAACGCCGGCCTCCTTCATGAGTTATGGCCTCGCGCGCCGCCTCTCCAAGGATGGCCATGATTTCGGCAGCGGCAAGGTCGAGGGCGTCGTCGCGCCGGAAACTGCGGCTCACGCCGCCGGCACCTCCGCGCTCCTGCCGATGATCACGCTCGGGGTTCCGGGGTCGCCTACGGCCGCAGTGCTGCTCGGGGGCCTTCTGATCTGGGGACTCCAGCCCGGGCCGCTGCTGTTCGTCGAAAAACCGGACTTCGTGTGGGGCCTCATCGCCAGCATGTATCTCGGCAACATCGCCGGGCTGATCGTCGTGCTCACCTGCGTGCCCCTTTTCGCGGCGATCCTGCGCATCCCTTTTTCGATCATCGCACCCGTCATCATCGTGATCTGCGCGATCGGGGCGTACACCGTGCACAACTCGATGTTCGACGTCTACCTGATGGTCGTGTTCGGCGTGATCGGCTACGCCTTCAAGAAGCTCGGCTATCCGCTCGCCCCGTTGGTGCTGGCCCTGGTTCTGGGCGACCGGGCCGAGGAAAATTTCCGCAACGCGATCAAGGGCTCTCAGGGCGATCTGCTGGTGTTCTTCTCGAACGGACTGGTGGGCGGCTTGACCGGTCTCGCCTTGCTGCTGCTGTTCTGGCCGCTCATCCGAGCGGGGTGGCGCTTGGTGCTGGGAAAAAACTGAAAGCGAGACCGGCTCAGGCAACCCGTTGCCGGAGCCGGGAAAGCGTTTCCGGGGTGAGATTGAGATAGGAGGCCAGCTCTTTTTTAGGTATGCGGCCGAGCAGGTCTTGGTGCTTACGCATGAAGCGCGCAAGGCGCCCGGGGGCGTCGAGCAGATGAAGCGTGATGGTATGCGCCATCACCTCGGACATCAGCCGCATGACCTCGTACTCGAAACGCAGCTTCACTTCGATATGGGCTTCGAGGAACTCGACCCAGTGGGGCATGGACAGGCGCGCAACGCGGACCTTGGTGACCGCTGCGATGCTGTAGGGGATGGGGGTTTTCATTCGCCAGGCGGCGTAGGAAGTGTCCATGTCGGTCTCGGCCGTGAAGCGCAGGATCATCTCCTTTCCCTGGGGGTTGCTCACGACGCGCTTCAGGATCCCATCCAGGATGAAGAACTGCTCCATGTTCGTGCTGCCCTGGCGCACCAGCGGCTCACCCTTCCTGTACTCCGCGATCTCCAGGAGCGGCTCCAAATCGTTCCAGGCGGACACCGGCATCTCGCGCAGGATCAGGTTCTGCTTGAGCTGCAGGCGAATCGTGTTGCGCTGGGGGTGGTTGAGGATGGTGGACACGGCGTGCGCTCGGACGCGAGGCGGGCCAATTAAGCGGGATTTATTGACTACAGTCAAGGTGGACTGACGGCCGGACTCCTAGACTTTCAGACCTGATTTTTGGACGTCTCGGGACCCGCATCCCGTCGCAAACGCGGGAGTCTCTCTATAGCGCAAGGAGGCGGTATGGGAACCGTTGAACCGCAAGTCGCACAATCGAGCGCCGTACAAGATGTGACCGACGGCTTTCATCTGGTCATCGATGCCCTCAAGCTCAACGACATCGACACGATCTTCGGTCTGCCCGGTATCCCGATCACCGACTTCACCCGCATGGCACAGGCCTCAGGGCTGCGCGTGATTTCGTTCCGTCATGAGCAGAACGCCGGCAACGCCGCCGCCATCGCCGGCTTCATGACGCAAAAGCCGGGCATCTGCCTGACGGTGTCCGCCCCCGGCTTCCTCAACGGCCTGACCGCGCTGGCCAACGCCACCACCAATTGCTTCCCGATGATCCTCATCAGCGGCTCCAGCGAGCGCGAGATCGTCGACCTGCAGCAGGGTGACTACGAGGAGATGGACCAGTTGGCCATCGCCAAGCCGCTCGCCAAGGCCGCCTTCCGCGTGCTGCACGCCGAGGACATCGGTGTGGGCATCGCGCGCGCCATCCGCGCCGCCGTCTCCGGCCGCCCGGGCGGCGTCTACCTCGACCTGCCGGCGAAGCTCTTCGCTCAGACCATGGATGCCGAGGCCGGCAAGAAGTCCCTCATCAAGGTCGTCGATCCGGCGCCGAAGCAGATCCCCGGCGCCGACGCCGTCAAGCGCGCCGTCGATCTGCTCAAGGGTGCGAAGAAGCCGCTGATCGTGCTGGGCAAGGGCGCCGCGTATGCGCAGGCCGACGCCGAGATCCGCTCTCTCATCGAGAACACCGGCATTCCCTACCTGCCGATGTCCATGGCGAAGGGCCTGCTGCCCGACACGCACCAGCAGTGCGCTTCCGCTGCGCGTTCCTATGTGCTGCCCGAGGCCGACGTAGTGATGCTGGTCGGCGCGCGCCTGAACTGGCTGCTCTCGCACGGCAAGGGCAAGACCTGGGGCGGCAAGGACCACAAGAGCTGGGGCGGGCAGAAATTCATTCAGGTCGACATCTCGCCGCAGGAGGCCGACAGTAACGTGCGCATCGACGCCCCCGTCGTTGGCGACATCGGTTCCTGCGTGTCGGCGCTGCTCGCTGGCATCGGCGCGAGCTGGCCCAAGCCGCCGGCCGAGTGGCTCAATGCCATCGCCGAGCGCAAGAACAAGAACGTCGCCAAGATGGCCGAGACATTGGCCCGCGATCCGAAGCCGATGAATTTCCACAGCGCGCTGAATGTGGTGCGCGACATCGTCAAGGCCAACCCGGACGCAATACTCGTCAACGAAGGCGCCAACGCGCTCGACTTCACGCGCAGCATCGTCGACATGTACAAGCCGCGCAAGCGCCTGGACGTCGGCACATGGGGCATCATGGGCATCGGCATGGGCTTCGCCGTCGCGGCCGCCGTGGTCAGCGGCGAGGCGGTGATCGCGATCGAGGGCGACAGCGCCTTCGGCTTCTCCGGCATGGAAGTCGAAACCCTCTGCCGCTACAACCTGCCGGTCTGCGTGGTGGTCTTCAACAACAACGGCGTCTACCGCGGCACGGACGTCAATCCGACCGGCGGCCTCGATGTGGCACCCACCGTGTTCGTCAAGGGCGCGCGCTACGACAAGCTGATGGAGGCCTTCGGTGGCGTGGGCGTGCACGCCACGACCCCGGCCGAGCTGCGCGGGGCAATGGAAGAAGCCATCCGCTCGCGCAGGCCCACGCTCATCAATGCCGTGATCGATGAAGCCGCCGGCACCGAAAGCGGTCGCATCACGAGCCTGAATCCGCAAAGCGCAAGAAAGAAATAATCATGGAAGCACTCAAGGGCGTACGCATCCTCGACATGACCCATGTGCAGGCGGGCCCGACCTGCTCGCAGCTCCTCGCCTGGATGGGCGCGGACGTCATCAAGCTCGAGAACCCTCAGGGCGACGCGACGCGCGGCCAGCTGCGCGACGTGCCGAACGCCGACAGCCTGTATTTCACGATGCTGAACTGCAACAAGCGCTCGATCACCGTGAACATGAAGAGCGCCGAAGGCAAGCAGGTGTTCGTCGATCTCCTGAAGAAGTGCCACATCATCATGGAGAACTTCGGCCCCGGAGTGCTCGACCGCTTCGGCTTCACCTGGCAGAAGATCCACGAGCTCAACCCCAAGATCGTGATGGGGTCGATCAAGGGCTTCGGCTCGCGCGGGCCGTACGCCGACTTCAAGGCCTACGAGAACGTCGCCCAGGCGATGGGCGGCGCGATGAGCACGACCGGCGTCCCCGACGGCCCGCCCTTCGTCACCGGCGCGCAGATCGGCGACACCGGCACGGGGCTCCACCTGGCGATCGGCATGCTCGCGGCGCTCAGGCAGGCCGACCGCACGGGCGAAGGCCAGTACGTCGAGGTGGCGATGATGGACGGCGTGATGAACTTGTGCCGCGTGAAGTTTCGCGACCACCAGCGGCTCACGCGCGGCGATATGCCCGAATACTCGGTCCCGACCTACAAGGGCATGGGCGAGGTGCCGCGCGCCGGCAACGACTCGGGCGGCGGCCAGCTCGGCAACGCCATCCACTGTAAGCCGCACGGAGCGAACGACTGGCTCTACATCGTCGTCCAGGAAGCGGTCTGGGAGCCGCTCGCGAAACGCATCGGGCCGGACCTCGGCATCCCGGACCTCGCGACCGACTCGCGCTTCGCGACCATCGGCGAGCGGCGCAAGAATCAGCAGCTGATGTGGACCCTGATCAACAAGTTCGCCGAGAAGCACACCAAGCGCGAGCTGATGGCGATCCTGAACCCGCTCGACGTGCCTTGCGGCCCGATCATGAGCACGCAGGACCTGGCAAACGACGAGCACGTCCACGGCCGCGACATGTGGGTCGAGCTCGACCATCCGCAGCGCGGCAAGTGGTGGAACGTCGGCATGCCGATCAAGCTCTCCGCGTCCCCGGCGATGATCAAGCGCAGCCCGACGCTCGGTGAGCACACCGACGAGGTCCTGAAGGAAGTCCTCGGCTACGATCAGGCGCGGATCAATTCACTGAGGAGCGCCGGCGCGTTCTCGGTGCCGCCGAAGAAGGCCGCCTGATGAGAATCGCGATCATCGGCCAGCAGGATTTCGGAAACGCGGTGCTCCAGGCGTTCCTCGCCCGCGGCGACGAAGTCGCCGGCGTGTTCTGCGCGCCGGAGAAGGCGGGCGCGAAGGTCGATCCGCTGAAGGCCGCGGCGCTGGAAAAAGGCCTCAAGATCTTCCAGTTCGCGTCGCTGCGCAACAAGGAGGCGCTCGACGCGATGCGCGCGCTCAACGCCGACATCGGCATCATGGCCTTCGTGCTGCAGTTCGCGCCGCAGGAGTTCGTGAACATCCCGAGGAAAGGCACGATCCAGTATCACCCGTCGCTCCTGCCGAAATACCGGGGCCCCAGCTCGATCAACTGGCCGATCATACGCGGCGACGCCAAGACCGGCCTCTCGATCTTCCGGCCGACCGACGGCCTGGACGAAGGCCCCCTGATCCTGCAAAAGGAAACGCCGCTCGGCCCGGATGACACGCTTGCCAGCGTCTATTTCGATCGCTTGTTCCCGATGGGGGTCGCGGCGATGCTCGAAGCGGCCGACCTGGTGATGGCGGGCAAGCACCGCGAAGCGGTTCAGGACGAAGCTCGCGCCAGCTACGAAGGCTGGTGCCGCGCCGCCGAGGCGAAAATCAACTGGGCGAGCCATGTCGATTTCATCTACAACCTCATACGCGGCTGCAATCCCGCCCCCGGCGCCTGGACTACTTTGAACGGAAAGAAGCTGCAGATCTTCGACAGCCGCAAACAGGTGTTCCGCACTTTCGGCGCGGTAAAGGGCAAGATCGGCGAGATTTCCGAAATCGGCGCCGCGAGTTTCTTCGTGACCGCTCAGGGAGGACGGATCGAGGTCCTCAAGGCAAAGCACGAAGACGGCAAGAAAGTATCCGCGTCCGAATTGGCGGCCCAGAACAGCCTCACTCCGGGCACCGTGCTCGGGACCTGACCACGGCCGCAGGCTCGCGGCGCGACAGTTCGTCGCGTTTTTCTCTCGCGGATGTCGTCGTTGAAAGTCTCCAGACCATCGCCTGGGTCGGCGGGCCCCGGTAGACGACCGGATTCGCCGCCGAAGAGAAATTTGACTGCTCCCACTCTTCACTGTAAAAATGCCACCTAGAGCATTGTTTAATCAATAATTTACTGCTCTTCACTGGCGAGAGGCAATGACCAAAGCGGGCTTCTGGAAAAAAGACTGGTTTCTCGGTCTGGGGGTGGTGACGCTCGTGCTGCTCGTGACCGGCGCGACCCAGCTGATCGAAGGCTTGGAGCGTTTTGCCTACGATTGGGGCGTTCGGGCCTCGGCGCGAACCCCGTCCGACAAGGTCGCGGTCATCGCGATCGACAAGCGGAGCATCGACAATATCGGCCGCTGGCCGTGGTCGCGCGAGATCCATGCCAAGATGATCGAAGGCCTCGCGGACGCGAAGGCCAAAGTCATCGGCTATACGGTTTTTTTCTCCGAATCGCAGCTCGATCCGGGCCTGGCCTATGTCAACAGGCTCCTCGAGACCTATCGCCGGCTCGTGCCGCCGAACGCCGATCCAAGCGCGCCGCCCCGCGGCGTATCGCCCGAGCTGCTTCAAATCGGCGCGACGCTGCAGGAAGCCGAGAGCGCGCTCAACACCGACAGGAAGCTCGCCGAGAGTTTCGCCAAGGCGGGCAACGTGGTTCTGCCGATGCTGTTTACGCTCGGTGAGCCGCGCGGCAAGCCCGACAAGCCTCTTCCGGAATTCGTGCGCAAGAACGCGCTTACGATCCAGGGCGGCAGCGATGAGTTGCCGCGATCCACGAGCGGCCTCGAAGTACCGGTCATTGATAGCCTCGGTGCCGCCGCTGCCGCGGTGGGGCATCTGAACTCAGTACCCGATGTGGACGGGGCGATCCGGCAGGAGGCGCTTGCCCTTACTTATTACGACGAGTACTACCCTTCGCTCGCGGCCATGCTGGTCGCAAGGAGCCTCAATCTGACCGCGAAGGACATCAAAATCCGTCCCGGTGAAGCGCTGCAGATCGGCAATTTCAGGGTGAGCGCAGATCCGGCGATGCAGATGTTCACCTACTTCTACAAGGACCGCGACGGCAGACCCGCGATCCAGGAAGATTCGTTCTACGACGTTGCGAGCGGCAAGATCCCGCTGGAAAAATATCGCGACAAGATCGTGCTGATCGGCCCGACAGCGGCGGGAGTGGGGAGCACTTTCGTGACGCCGGTAAATCCGTCAATGCCCGCCGTCGAGCTTGAGGCCCACACTGTCTCCTCGCTCTTGCAGGGGCACTTTTTTGTCGTCCCGACTTGGGGCCCGATCGTAGGGTGGCTGGTATTTCTCCTGATCGCCGCCTATTTGATTGTGCTTGTGCCGCGCCTCTCGGCCGGCATGGGGGCCGTCATCAGCGCCGGCATCGTGGTGCTTTTGATCACCACTCACTTCGTGCTCATGACCGGCCAGGGACTGTGGCTGCAATTGATGCTGCCGCTCGCCCTGCTGGTCGTCGGTCACGTGTTGCTCGTGACGAAGCGCTTCGTCGTCACCGAGCGCGGCAAGGAGGTGTCCGATGCGCAGTCGGCAGCCAACGCGCGCATGCTGGGCCTCGCGTTCCAGGGGCAAGGCCAGCTCGACATGGCTTTCGACTACTTCCGCAAGGTGCCCCTGGACGACACCGTCATGGACAACGTTTACAACCTTGCGCTCGACTTCGAGCGCAAGCGCCAGTTCAACAAGGCCGAAGCCGCGTTCCGCTACATGGCCGACTACAACCCGAAGTTCCGCGATCTCGAGGCGAGGTTGTCGCGCGCCAAGCAGATGTCGGAAACGGTCATTCTCGGCGGCGCGCAGACCCACCCCGGCGGGACCCTCGCGCTCGGCGGGGGCGCCGAGAAACCGATGCTCGGCCGCTATCAGGTGGAAAAAGAGCTCGGCAAGGGCGCCATGGGCGTCGTGTATCTCGGCAAAGACCCGAAAATCGGGCGCGTCGTGGCGATCAAGACCATGGCGCTTTCGCAGGAGTTTGAGGCGGACGAGCTCGCCGAGGTCAAGGAGCGTTTTTTCCGCGAAGCCGAAACCGCCGGCCGCCTGAGCCATACCAATATCGTGACCATCTTCGACGCGGGCGAAGAGCACGACCTGTGCTACATCGCGATGGAACTCCTGAAGGGCAAGGATCTGGTGCCGTTCACCAAACTAGGCAGCACCCTGCAGACCGACAAGGTCATCTCGATCGTGGCGAGGGTGGCCGACGCGCTCGGCTACGCGCACAGGCAGAACGTGGTGCACCGGGACGTGAAACCGGGCAACGTCATGTACGAGCCTGAAAACGACGTCGTCAAGGTGACCGATTTCGGCATTGCCCGCATTACCGATTCGTCCAGGACCAAAACCGGAATGGTGCTCGGTACGCCCTCCTACATGTCGCCGGAACAGCTCCAGGGCAAGAAGATCGACGGACGGAGCGATCTGTTCTCGTTGGCGGTCAGCCTGTATCAGCTTGTTTGCGGCAAACTACCGTTCGAGGGAGATTCGATGGCACAACTCATGTACAGGATTGCCAACGAGCATGCGCCGGATATTCTGCAGTACAACCCGTCCCTCCCGCCGGCCCTGGTCGCATTCCTGGACAAGGCGATGTCCAAGGAAGCGGACGAGCGTTACCAGACCGGCGAAGAATTTGCGGGCGCATTGCGAGCTACTGTGGGGGGTCCTTCCGCTACGGCGATCGGCGCCGGGGTCGACATCAGCCTGTGAGCTTCGTCGAAGCATTATGACTTTGTCGGGGGCGCTTGAAGTCGCGAGTTGTTCCGATCCCGGAATGGTTAGGTCCCATAACGAGGACTCGATCGCGTCGGATGGGGAGCAGGGCCTCGTCGTGCTGGCCGACGGCATGGGGGGATATAACGCGGGCGAGGTGGCAAGCGGCATGGCCACGACGGTGATCATTACCGAGCTGCATCAGTTGTTGGAGAAGAGAGTCCCGTACGAGATTGACGCCCACAGCGGCCAGCTGGTCGCGCATCAGTTGTTGTACGAACAGATCGCCAAAGCAAACACGTCGATCTACCAGGCCGCGCAGAGCCAGCCCCAGTATGCGGGCATGGGAACAACCCTGGTTGTTGCCCTGTTCTACGACAACAAGATGACCGTCGCGCACATAGGGGATTCGCGGCTGTACAGGCTGCGCGGTGATGAACTCCGGCAGGTGACCAAGGACCATTCGCTTCTTCAGGAGCAGATCGACAGCGGCGTGATCACGCCGCAACAAGCCAGGCAGTCGCAGAACAAGAATCTGGTTACGCGCGCGCTCGGTATCGATCCGATCGTGGAAGCGGAGATCCACGACTACGACACGCAGCCGGGAGACATTTATCTGCTCTGTTCGGACGGCCTTTGTGATATGGTGAGCGACGACGATATCGGCCTGGCGCTGCAGACGCTCAGCTCCAACCTGAAACTGTGTGCCCAACACCTGGTGCAAACGGCCAATGACAACGGAGGCCGGGACAATATTTCGGTGATACTGGTCCGGGTGCTGCGGGACTACCCCGCGCCGCGCAGCATCGTGGGCAAGATGATGAGCTGGTTCAAATAGTTCGAGCAGAGGGATACTGCTATGGCGAAGCTGATACTCAGCATGGACGGCCTGGTCCTCAAGGAAATCGCACTGACCAAGGAACGTACCACCATCGGCCGCAAGCCGCACAATGACATCCAGATCGACAATCTGGCAGTGAGCGGGGAACACGCCGTCATCGTCACGATCCTGCAGGATTCATTTCTCGAGGATCTGGGTAGTACGAACGGCACGGTGGTCAACGGCCAGCCGATCAAGAAGCACTTCCTGCAGAACAACGACATCGTCGAGCTTGGCAAATACAAACTGAAGTACGTGAACGAGACCCCGGCGGGGAAGGCCAAGGCGGCGGATTTCGAAAAAACCATGGTGCTTCGCCCCGGTTCGATGAAGCCCGCCGCACCCGCACCCGGACCCGCAGCTCCCGCCCCTGTGGCGGCGGCCGCGGCAGGCGTAAAAAATTTCGGCGACACCGTCACAGGGAGCCAAGCTCCGACGGCTGCGCCCGTCGCGCCATCCAAGCCGGCGGCCGCGCCGCAAAAGAATGCCGCCCTGCAGCTTCTCTCCGGTGCCAACGCCGGCAAGGAGCTCGATCTCACCAAGCCGCTCACGACACTCGGCAAACCCGGCGTCCAGGTGGCCGTCATCACGCGTCGGCCTCAGGGCTTTTTTATCACCCATGTGGAGGGCGCGAGCTTTCCGGTCGTAAACGGCAAGACCCTCGATGCCCAGGCGCACTCCTTGAACGACCATGACGTGATCGAACTTGCCGGGGTCAAGATGGAATTCTTCCTCAAGACCTGAGACTCGGGACTTCAGTAAGAACCGATCCGGGGAGGAAAGACTGAAGCAGCACATCGTCCGGATCGCGCTTGGCTTGCTGGTGGTGCTGGTGTTCGTAGGCCACGCTGCGACGTTCTACAAGATCGGCTTCATTACCCAGCTAGACCATCTCATCTACGATTACCGGCTGCGGCTGACCATGCCGGGCACGGTCGATGACCGCATCGTCATTCTCGACATCGACGAGCGCAGTCTCGACCCACGTGCGCTGGGTCGCTGGCCCTGGGGCCGCGACAAGATAGTCGTGCTGCTGAAAAAACTCTTCGACAAGTACGGTGTGGTACTCATCGGGTTTGACGTCGTGTTTGCCGAGCCCGACGAGAGCTCCGGCTTGCCGGTGCTCGAGAACCTGGCCAAGACCCGACTCAAGGACCTCGGGCCGTTCCGATCGGCCCTGAAGGAACTGCGCCCGGAGCTTGACTACGACGCGCTATTTGCCAATTTTCTTCGCGGCCGGCCCGTTGTGTTCGGCTACTATTTCAGCAGCGACGAGAACGCGGTTGAAAGCGGCGCGCTTCCGGAGCCCGTGCTTCCCCCGGGCACTTTTGGCAACAGGAAAATCCGCTTCGGAATTTGGAAAGGCTACGGCGCTAACCTGCCGGCGCTTCAGGCCAACGCAGCCAACGCCGGGCATTTCAACACGCAGACAGACAACGACGGCGTATCGCGGCGCGTCCCGATGCTCGTGGAATACAAGGGTGGTTACTACGAAGCGTTTTCACTCGCATTGGTGCGGCTGTACCTTGGAATGAAAGAGACGGCGCGCAACGGCTCCAAGACGGTAGTTCTGCCAAAGGTCGTTCCCGGCATTGCACCCGAACGCTTTGGCAGCAAAAACTATACGGGCCTGGAGTGGCTCGAAGTCGGGCCGCTCAGGATACCGTTGGACGACGAAGTCACTGCGCTGGTTCCCTATCGCGGCCAAAGAGGCAGCTTTCCCTACATTTCACTTGCGGACATCTGGGCCGACAAAGTGCCCGCTGAAAGCCTCAGAGGCAAGATTGCCTTGATCGGCGCTTCGGCGCCCGGCTTGTTCGATCTTCGCTCGACGCCGGTAGGGGCAGACAACATCTCCTCTGGGCACGAGAGGTTGGGCAACGTTTACCCCGGGGTCGAGATTCACGCCAACCTCGTTGCGGGGATGCTCGACGGCAAACTCAAGCACAAACCGCCTTACATGCTCGGGGCAGAGGTCTTGCTGCTTATCATCGGCGGTATCGTGCTCACCTTGCTCATTCCGATGTTGGCACCGCTTTGGGCCACTGCCGCCACGGTGACCGGAATGGCGCTCATTACCCTGCTGGACATAGGGGTGTGGTCATATGCCGGATTGGTGCTGCCGCTTGCCGCCTCGGTGTTCATGACAGCGACCCTGTACACGGTCAACATGGCTTACGGGTACTTTGTCGAGACGCGCTCCAGGCGCCAGTTCACCGAGCTTTTCGGGCAGTACGTACCGCCCGAGCTCGTTGGCATCATGGCCGAGAACCCCGAGCAGTACACCATGGCGCCGAAGAGTACCGATCTCACGATACTATTTTCCGACGTGCGCGGGTTCACCAGCATATCGGAGGCGCTGAGTCCCGAGCACCTGCGCGAATACATCAATGAGTACCTCACGGACATGAGCAATATCATCCGGGGCAAGTACCGCGGCACGCTCGACAAGTACATCGGCGACGCGATTATGGCTTTCTGGAATGCTCCGGTGGAAGACAAAGATCATCCGCGCAACGGGGTTCTTGCGGCCCTGGAGATGCTGCGCGAGTGCGACACGCTGAATGAAAAATTCGCCGCACGCGGCTGGCCGACCCTCAAAATCGGCATCGGCGTCAACTCTGGAAACGTCCGGGTAGGGGACATGGGATCGAAAGACCGCAGGGCGTACACCGCCATGGGAGATGCCGTAAACGTCGCTTCCCGGCTGGAAGGACGCACCAAGTACTACGGCGTGGGGATACTCGTTGGGGAGGCAACCCGGACGCTCGTGAAGGACGTGGTTTTCAAGGAGATCGACAAGATCAAGGTGAAGGGCAAGGACGAGGCAATCACGATCTACGAGCCAATAGGACCGGAGGCCGGGGTCGAAAAAAAGGTTCTGGACGAGCTCAGGCTATGGCACCAGACGATCAGGTCTTACCGTTCCCGCCAGTGGGATCAGGTGGAAGTCAACCTGCTCAACCTGCAGCGCATGAACCCCGGATGCGCTCTCTACGAGCTTTACGCGAAGGAAGCGGCCGGAAAGCGCCGCACCCCCCCGCCGACCGAATGGGACGGCGTGACCGTGTTCGACGAGAAATAACGGGCGCCGGTCAATGAAGCTGCGGATCCTGGGGTGCAGCGGCGGGATAGGGGGCCGGCACTTGCGCACCACGTCAATGCTCCTCGACAACGACATTCTCATCGACGCCGGGACGGGGGTCGCCGACCTCTCGCTCACCGAACTCTCTCTCATCGATCACGTCTTCCTCACGCACTCGCACCTCGATCACGTCGCGAGCATTCCTTTCATGGTCGATACCGTCGGAGGGATGCGCGACCAGCCGCTCACGCTTTGGGCCGTTCCTGCGACGCTGGAGATCCTGCGCAATCACATCTTCAACTGGAGCATCTGGCCCGATTTCGCGCAAATCCCGAGTCCCGAAAAACCATTCCTTCGATACCGCGAGATCCAGGTCGGTGACACGGTCGAGATGAAGGAGCGCAAACTCACGGTGCTGCCGGCGAACCATGTCGTGCCGGCGGTCGGTTATCAGCTCGATTCCGGCAGAGGGAGTCTGGTATTTACCGGCGACACGACGACCAACGATCCTCTTTGGGCGGCGGTGAACAAAATCTCCAACCTGAAGTATCTGATTATCGAGACCGCTTTTTGCAACAAGGAAAGGGAGTTGGCGGTCATTTCGAAGCATCTTTGTCCGAGCATGCTCGCCGAGGAGCTCGCAAAACTCGAACGCAGCGCGGAGATCTATATCACGCATCTGAAGCCCGGTGAAATCGAGCTTACCATGCAGGAAATCGAGGAGGACGCGGGTCAATTTCGGCCGCGCATGCTGCAAAACAATCAAGTTTTCGAGTTCTGAGGAGGAATACGCTGGACCATCGGTGTCCGTGGTGAGCGAGGAGCGAGCGATGTCCGCTGTACGCATCGAAACACTGAAGGCTCTTGAGCCTGTCGCCTCCCTGCCCGAGGCAAGGCTCAATGAGCTCGTCGGTCTGTGTCACGTGGAGACCGCCGGCAAGAACTCGAATCCTTTTTTCGTGCGCGGCATGGCGGGTCAGGCGGTTTACCTGCTACGTGGGGAGTTGGTGCTTACCTATCCGGATGGTTCTTCGAAAGTGCTGGTAGGCGGCTCGGAGCGTTCACGATATCCGCTCGGTCGGCGGGGCGAGGTTTTCACCAGCGTCAAGGCGATTACCGACGTTGAGCTGATGCGCATCGACGATGATCTTCTCGACGTCATGGTGACCTGGGAGCAAGCCGCGTCCGCCGACTCCTCGGCCGGACAGAAAAGGGCCGAGGACGAGCGAAGTTCGCTCGCCAACTGGACCCTCATGTCGGGAATGTTCAGCTTGAGTAGCCTCAAGTACGGGGCGTTCTCACAATTGCCGTCGGCTCACATCAACGAGCTGCTGCGCCGCTTCGAGCGCATCAACGTCAAGAAGGGGGACGCGGTGATTCACGAGGGCGCTGAAGGGGACTTCTACTTTGTGATCGAAACCGGCCGGTGCAAGATCGAACGCATGATCGGAGGCGTTTCCATGCTGCTTGCTGAGCTGAAGAGCGGCGACGCGTTCGGCGAGGAAGCGCTGGTGTCGGAAGCCAAGCGCAACGCGACCGTTACGATGACAACCGACGGGCTGCTCCTGCGGCTATCCAGGAAGGACTTTGCCGAACTCCTCCGGGAACCGCTGCTGCACCGTGTATCGGCAGAGGAGGCGCGCGACAGGATCGCCAATGGAGCCCAGTGGGTCGATGTGCGTTACCCGTCGGAATATCAATATGACAAGCTTGCGGGAGCCATCAATATTCCGCTCTCGGAAATCCGCAACGCTTTCGGCGTGCTGGACAAAGAGAAGGAGTACGTGCTCTATTGCCAGAGCGAGCGACGCAGCGCCGCCGCGGCATTTCTCCTCGCTCAGCGCGGGTACCGCGTGTTCCTGCTTGCGGGCGGGCTTTGGGGGGAGACCAAGCGCGGAGCATGAGGGGGGAAAAGCCTCGCACGCCGAACAGTGGTAAAGTAATTGATTATCGGGATATTTCGGGGTGATGAACCTTAAGGTGGATTGCCTATGAGCGCGGTATTTCAAACGCATTCGGGCGCGGCCTCTGACGTCAACAGCCGGCTGACGTTTCAGAAGAACCTCCAGACTGTCACCAACAAGATCCACGCCACGAGCAACGTGGACGAAATCATGCTGGAAGTCAGCGTCGACATTTGCACCCTCTTCAACGCGGACCGGCTGACGATCTACACCGTGGGCGAGGACAAACAGACCATCGTCTCCAAGGTCAAGACCGGCCTCAACTCCTTCAAAGACCTGAAACTGCCGATCGCTGAACACTCGATCGCGGGCTACGTCGGATTGTCGAAGAGGATGCTCAACCTGAAGGACGTTTACGACGAGGGCGAGCTCAAGGCGCACAACCCGAACCTGCGCTTCCTGCAGGAGGTCGACAAGCGCACCGGTTATCGCACCAAGCAGATGCTGGTTGCGCCGATTGCGGAGCCGGGCAGCAGCGAACTCGTCGGCGTGGTCCAGCTGATCAACAACAAAGCCGGCGTGCCGTTCGGACAGCTTGCCGAGGAGGGGGTGACCGAACTCTGCCAGACGCTGGCCATCGCGCTCAAGCAGCGCCAGAAGCCGCAGGTCCTCAAGACAAAGTACGATTTTCTGGTGAGCGATGCGGTGATCTCGGCCGCGGAGTTCGAGCTCGCAGCCCGGTCGGCGCGCAAGAAGGCAGTCGACGTCGAAACGGTGCTGATCGAGGAGTTCCAAGTCAAGATTCCGGCGATTGGCGCGGCACTTGCGAAGTTTTTCAGGGTGCCGTACGAACCGTTCAAGCCCGATCGCATCAAACCGATGGATCTGCTGAAAAACCTGAAGCGCGATTACGTCGAATCCAACCAATGGGTACCGATCGAAGAAGCCAAAGAAGGTTTGATCATCCTTTGCCTTGACCCCGAGAGGGTGAAGAGTTCCAGAATCGTCCAAAATGTTTTTCCGGGGCGCAAGCTCGCGTATCGAGTTACGACTCTCAAGGAGTTCAGGGAAACGCTCAAGGCGTTCTACGGGGCGGAGGCCGCCGACACGGGCGACATCGGCGATATGCTCTCGGACCTCGAAGAGGACGAGGTCGTCGGTGTCGAGGTGGGCGGTGACGACGATGTGTCCGCCGCGGCCGACAACGAGCTGGTCAAGCTGGTCAACAAGATCATCATCGAAGCGTACAACCAAGGAGCGTCGGACATCCACATCGAGCCCTACCCCGGCAAAGGCAAGACCGAGATCCGGTTGAGGAA